>ERZ1046568.1258-NODE-1258-length-18392-cov-11.232208_pt1 | contig 18392 bp, 11 predicted proteins | sample MGYA00383092_ERZ1046568 | MGnify/ENA primary metagenome ERZ1046568 (study PRJEB29581, sample SAMEA5548362) | metagenome | biome: marine; feature: coastal; material: water | depth 1 m | study: Short-term variability in the microbial, nano- and picoplankton... | reverse complement strand
AGACGACAAAGCCGTCAACCGAGCGTACGCCTCTATTACTCGCGGGGAGTATAATAACTTTCAAAGCGATTACGGAGAGTTTGAGAAAGAAGCTATAAAAAAAGCGCTAACTGACACTAGCCTTATTGACCAAGCACGGGCTGATGCAGCCTCCGCCAATCAGATGGGCCTCGGTATTAGCGACAGAAACAACGCTCGTTACGGCGCGTCGCTTACACCGGCTCAACAACAGGAACGAAATCGTCAGTCATTTGTCGGCACTACGCTAGGCGGTTTGCAAGGCATTAACGACGCAAAACTCGCTCAAAGAGAGCAGAACAAAGCGTTACTAGCTGACCTTATTAATATAGGGCAAGGCGTTAACAGAGCGTCCCAACAACAGTTAGGCTCGGCTGCTCAAAATGAAACGAGCCGTAACAATCAATACACACAGCAGAAAGCAGCTCAAAAACAACAGAACATATCTATGGCCACTTCGCTTTTGGCAATAGCTTTCCTATAGAGGCTCTTATGGCAGTAGATCTTGGATCAGTAATACAAAATACTTGGAACCAGTCGCAAGCAGGGTTTTCCCGCAGAGACCAGAACCGAATTCGCAACCAGCAATACGGCGAGAATTCTCGCAAGCAGGCGCTAGAGAGTCAGAAATCCCTGATGACCGAGATAGACTCGCTCGGTGGTTACCGCACTAGAAGCGAAGATCCTAACGCCCCTATAGAAAGCTTTGATTTTCTTAAGTTGGCAAAGGAACAGCCAGATGCAGCAATTAAAGTTTTGAATGCAGACCCCCGTTTTAATCAAGCTAAAGATGAAAAAGGGCGGGTTTTCCAAACGGCAGTGTCCGGCTTTGATTTCGATACTGTGACTGGTAAAGTAATTGTTAAGGTAACACGCCCAGATGGACGGCAGGTTCCGCTCACAGAAAACCGAACGTCCGACGATAAAGACGCAGTCGCTCAGATTGACTTAGCCGACTTTAATACTCTTGGCTCACGCCGCCTCAATGTTATGAGTGCTATGGGGGCCTCTGATAACGGTGCTTCTTTTTATCGTGACGCTCAGAAACTTGAAGCAGCGCGAGCTCAACTAGTACTTAACAAAGCAGCGGAAACTCCCGGGCTCGGAGATGACCCTAAAGCGTTGTCTAATTTTACAGGCATCGTTACTCGCGCTAAAGGCGACAAGCTAAAACAAATTGCTACTGACTTTGGTATTGACGACAACATTATTAAGCAAGCGTTTAATATTGATGATCCAGCACCCTTAGACGCTCAACCCTCTCAAGACCCTACTAAAGAAGCATTGACTGGCGCTGCTGCAGCTCCGGCTAAGTCTCCTTCCGCTAATCAGCCAATCAATAGAGACAGTCTGTACGCTTCGGTTGAACAAGTAGAGAGCGGAGGCGATGTAAAGGCCGTTAGTCCTGCGGGCGCTAGAGGCCCAATGCAGTTAATGCCGGACACAGCTAAAAACCCCGGCTATGGCATTGAACCCGCAAAAGACGATTCGCCTGAAGAAAACCGCCGTGTAGGCCAACAATACCTTGACGCTCTGCTTAAAAAGTATAATGGTAACTTAGACCATGCGTTAGCAGCCTATAACTGGGGGCCGGGTAACACAGATAAGTGGATTGCCGCCGGCGCTGACTTAGACAAACTACCAGAAGAAACTCGCAACTACATACCCAAAGTTAAAAAAGGTATGGGGCTATCTGACGCACAGCCTGCTCCATTTCTTCAAGACTTACCGCCTAATATGGCACGCACAGACGAATCTGGAAAACTCGTATCTGGGTTTACCGACAAAGAGACTGGCGATAACCTATCCGTTGCGGAGGACGCACCATCTATTGAGTCCTCAACACCCGGCCGCCCTACAAAGTCTCCTTTGCAAGCCGGTACAGTTTACACGCAGGACGAGCTCAAGCAGTACGGTGCTTCCGGACTACTGAGCAAAGTAAAAGCCCTAGAAGCCGCTAAAAAATTATTAGCTGACCAAAGAGGCGCAAACACACCCAAGGCTAAGGCCGCGCAAAGCCGTGTGGACACTCTGACTACAGAGCTACAAGAAAGTTTTGACCGGAAGTACCGCCAACTTGGAAAAGCTGAAGAAGTCCGTGCAAGTAGACCCGACATGCGCCCCAGTGCTATTAAACAAAGAAATATAGATAAGAAGATTCGCGGCTTTGAAGAAGAGCTAAAATCTACGAATCTTTCTGACGCTCGCCGTGCTGAGATAGAATCTCAGAGGGACGCTTTGATAGCTAAGAACGCACCTAAAGAGGCTAGCGAAGCCGCTCCAGAAATTCCGGAAGCAGAATCCTTCGCAACAGAAGACGACGTCCGTAAAGCTATACTAGATAGTGCAAAACAGCCTACGGAAGCGCAATACGCTGCTGCTTCAAAGCTCATGAAGGATGCAGGTATTACTAAACTGCAAGACCTTTCAAAGCTTAAGAACAAAAGTGACGCCCGTATGATGGCGTGGCTAATGGCGTCTCGTCAGAAAGGCTCTGTTTCACAGAGAATGGCCGTAGCCAACTCGGCGATTAACTATATCGAGACTGGCAGTCAATCTGTTAATCCCAATCAGCAACGAGCTTCTGATATTGCTGCTGGTACTTATCAACTAAATGTGCAGAAATATAAAGATGCAGTAGCCAAAACTAACCAAACTTTACTCGATGATTTAGCAGATGTCCAAATCGGTTTTATTGATGAATCCGCTCAGATTAAAGCCGGCACTTTTGACTTAGAGTCTGGTGAACCTATAGAACCTTCAGCAGAGATAACTGCTAAACTAAGCACGCTAATAGAGAAAGCAGCTTCGTTGCCGAGAGGGTCTAAGCAAAGATTAGCCGCACAAGCAGTAACTGTAGAAGCTCTCGCTTACCACCTACAAGCCGTGAACGCGAGTACTGGTACTGGTTTTAACTTAGTTAATAAGTGGAATAATTTTTGGAACAAGGATGGCGGAGTACGAGTTGGAGCAACTGCAGTATCTGGTTTGCTTAGACTCGAGACCGACGGACAAGGTAACCCAACCAGCGTTTACTTTAAAGATGCTGACGGGATCGGGGAGCAGAACTTCCGTATGAGTCTTACCGACTTAGTTGATACATACGGCCCTGACGTACGCAACTTATTGATAGAAGTAGCAGGTAAAAATTCAAGAGCTGAATCAGAGGCTAGTTAAATGTCCAAAGACCCATTTGCTGGCTTAGCCGAGAAAGCTTTTGCTGAGATCGCCAACCCTAATTCTCTATCGGGTGCGGGCGATTTTGTAGAACCGGAAGTACCAACCCAATACGCACCAAGAGGCCTCGGAGAAAGATTTGACCGTGGCTTAGAAGCAGGATCAGCCGGCCTCAAGTCGTCAGGGCAAATGTTTAATGCTCTTGCAGCATCTCTCGTGGGTGCAGACGAAACCGCGCAAACAGCAATGCTACGTGCCTCTGAGCACGAGCAAGATGCTGCTAGGGCGCTAGAACCTATGGAGTCATTCGAAGAGTTCTATGACCAACCAACGTTCGAAGGTTTCTTAAACCAAGCCGCATCGGGCATCGGGCAAGCTGTCCCCTCCCTAGCACTTACTGTCGGTGCAGCATTAGCAACAGGTGGTACTTCAGTATTAGTCGGAGCGGCTGGACGGGGTGCATTAAGTGCCTCTTCGCAGATTGCCGCCAGACGCGTTATCAAAGAAGCCGCAGAGAACGTAGCTAAAAAAACTGCTACTCCCGATGAGAAAGAAGTAGTCAGCGGCTTATACAAAACACTACAAGGTATGTCATTTAAACGCGGTGCATATACAGGTGCAGCCGCTTCTTCTTTCGTGCCCCTGTCGGGCGAGAACTTTAACGAAGGTCTAGAAGCTGGCGAAGAGCCTGATGCTGAATTAGCGTTACGTTCACTTCTAGTAGCAGTCCCGCAAACAGCGGTAGATATTACGGGTGAAGCCCTATTCTTAAAGGGTTTCGCTAAACTAGCCGGCGCAAAAGCAGCAAAAACTAACTCCAGTATTATGGCTAACTTAGCTAGAGAAACAGCTAAGGCATCTGGGAAAGGCATAGTTACAGAGGGTTTTGCTGAAGCTGCACAAGAAACTATATCAGTAGCCAACCGTGCTCAGATGGATGACGACTTCGCATTTGAAGACGGAGCCATGCGTATAGGCGAAGCTGCATTTATGGGTGCGGTAGCAGGTAAAGCGGCCGGCGCAGCTACAGGTTTCGCCGGCGGAGCTACGCAGTCAGCAAAAAGAGTATTCGCAAAAGCAGAAGAGCTATCAAAAAACGCGAGGGAAAAACGCGTTAACGACGAGGCCGATCGTGAAGAGTTCGGCGACATCGACAGTGGCAACACTACTCAGGAATCAGAACGTGATATCGCTAACCAACTTGGGGCTATGTTCGACCCCACTAGTTCTAAAGAAGCCGTGTGGGTGGCCGGAGATATCCAAGCGGGGTTCAGAGACGCTTTACCTGAAGACAATACAGTCCTGAAAATAAAGATAGACGGAGCTGGAGAAACTTACGGTGCATACATACCGGGCCGTGGCGTAATAATGGGCGAAAAAAGTATAGTCAAAAGCGTCGTTGAAGATGGAGCCAGTGACGATATTTTAGCTGCTGCCCTCGGGTATTCGGCAGGCAAATCAGCAGACGCAGATCTAGTTGTACAAGCAGTAGACCGGAATGGTGAGATAGTTTCCGAAGAAGGTACTAACGCAGCGGGTGAAGCTGCAGCAAAAGCTGCTGCTGAAGGTTTAGCAGGTAAAGGTGGCAGCGTCAGAACTGTACCTATCAAAGACGCCTTACGTGAGCGGAAAAAACGTTTAGACGCTGAGCGACCTAAAGTCCGTAAGATGGACGTTAACGAGGAAGATATTGGTGGGACTGAGGTAGATGAGGCAGACGCCAATGTAGAATCTAACGAAGACGCATCCTCTCGAGAGCAGCGTACCCAAGAAGGTAAAGAGGTCTACGCACCAAAGACTGACCCTGAGCAAGTGTTCGACAACACAGAGCAAAGTCGTCAAGAGTGGCAAGAAGCATCTGGCCAAGAGATTGATTGGGCTAACCCGCTTTACGCAGCTATGCCTGAGTCTATGCTTAGGACAGCGGCTAAGTTACAGCAGAATAACCCTACTAAACTAGTAGAGATATATAAGACAGAGGGCGGGTACCGCGTCGAGTCTAGCTCTACCCCTGATACTGAGTTAATTCGTTTTGTAGATCAAGGCGTCGAGCAAGAGCTTAGCATTGGTGTATTTTTAGAGCAAACGCTTCGCGTTGCTAATCGGTCAGCAACTGCTCCGGGTAATATAGGCGAGACAACCGTCACGGTTATAGGTAAAGACGGGAAAGAAACAAAAGCGCTATTGTCCGAGCTAACAAACGCTGGCCGAAGAATTGTAGAAGCAAGAGAACGTAGCGGGTTTACAGGTGCCGGTCGAGTACAAGCAGGCAGAGCCGGTTTAATAGCTATCTTAGGCGAGCTACAACTCGGTGAGTTTAGAGTAGAACTAGGAGGCAGAAACCTCTTAGATATGGATAGCCGTGAACTTGCTCAGATTGGCAAGAATGTAAAAGCTAGTGGCGGTAAAAAACAACAAGGTGACTCGTTAGGTTTCTTATTAGGGCCTCGTGGCGGCAAACGAACCGAAGGTAGAAATCCTGAAGGGTACGTCGAGTACGAGCCCGACGGAGATGATAGCCCGAGATACCGTACTGAAACTGAGCAGATGCAGGAGGCTGGGCTAGGCGACTTACCGCTAACTCAACAAAACATTGAGCTCGGGCCAGTAGATACATCACGTAACCAGAATAGTGGCAAAGGCGGAACAAAGCGTCAAAACGGCTTTAGGCAGGCTACATTCCCCCTCGGGAATATAGGCACTTTAGCAACCACAGTAATTAATAGAGCTGTACACGCCCTTCGTTTGAAGAAGCCTGTAGCTGTTATTGGTGTTAAAGAGTTCTTAGCTGACCCTAATAAACTAGCAGAAGTATTTACTGACCCAGTTGTTGCTGAACGTGTTGCAGAGATCATGCAAGAACTTGCTGATAGCCCGAATGCAGCGGGGCGATATATAGGCTTTGGCAACGCACATGTAGTTCTAGTAGATAACAGAGGCTCTAACCAGCTACAAAACTCATTAGTTGCTACACATGAGTTAGGCCATGCTCTATTTGAAGAAGAGATGTTTGAGTCTTTAAATAATGCACAGCTTTACAAAAGGCTTTATAAAGCGTTCGAAAAAGCTCAAAGTGATCCTGACGGGCCTGCTGCTTATAACGACAGTAACCCGCACGCATTTGAAGAGTGGTACGCTGATCAGGTTGGTATATGGTCGCAGCGTTTATACTTAAAACAGAAACGTGAAGCTAAAAATTTCGTAGAGCGGACTTTTAAACAGATAGCCGAACGTATCACAAAAATGTTTAAAGCAATGTCCGGCGAACTCCGCCGTAGATTCGGTAAAGAAGCTGCAAGCCAAGACTTCCAGTCTTATATGGACGAAGTTATAGCCGTTAGTCGCCGTAATAGAGACGCGTCTAGGAGTGAGTCTGCCGCTCGCGTAGCTAAAGCCACATTTAAAACTAAGCTAATTGTTAGGGCTATGGAAGACGCAATTGCTCCAAAAGGCAAAGCCCAACAGACAGTAGAATCTTTCTGGGGTAAAGTAAGTGAGCTACTTAGGTCAGAACAAGGAAGACGACTTACTAAATGGGTAGCTGCTGAAGACAACGCTTTGCGAGCTATAGCACCAAAAATAGCTGACATGTTTTACGTGCGTTCGCAATCCGGTAAAAGCGGCGTAGGGTTTTTAGATGCTAAGATTAACGCTCGTAACGAAATACTTAATAACTTAGAAGATTTAATTGGTTCTGACTGGGACACGCCAGAAGTACAGAAAGCATTTGATGAGGCTTCTTCTGACACGGCGACTGCTGACCTATCAGGTAAGGCTAAAGAAATAAGAAGCTTCTTAGATACACTATACGAAGAGTACATCTCTAAAGCTAACGGCAATGATATACAACGCAGAGAGAACTATTTCCCTGTGTCTTTAGACTTAGCTTCAATATTTGAGTCACCAGAAGCGTTTATTGAGTTGGTTATAGAGTATAACCCTGACGTATCGCCTCAGAGTATCCGAGAAACCGTTGACGCCCTTGTAGAGAAGCAAGCTAGTATTATTGCAGACGATGCCATTGTACTGGACGCTAGTGATCCACTAAGTTCAGTAGAAAAAGCGCGAGTATTTACGGCTAATATACCGGCCGACCGATTGAGAGACTTTACGCATTCGCCTCAAGAAACTTTAATAAAATACATCCGCCACGTAACTATACGTACAGAGTTTAATAGAGCCACAAAACGTGAAGACGGCTCAAGCATGTTTAATGAAGAGTTAGACAAGTTGAGCCCTAGTGAGAGAAAAGAAGCTCTCGCGGTTATTGAACGTTACTTAGGTTACGGTAAACCTATGAATCCGCTCTTGTCTAAAGCAAGCGGTTACGCTCAACTTTTCCAGTGGGTTACTTTACTGCCACTTGTTACGCTCAGCTCTGTAAGCGAGCTCGGCGGGGCACTTGTAGCATCTAAAGATTTCGCGGGGGTAATGTCGTCATTTAAGTCGATAGCCCATACTATACAAAACCGTGAAGAATCTATACAACTAGCAAGAGAACTAGGTGTGACAGTTAGCACCGCTATGGCCAATCTAGGCCTTACTGATGCTGATGACGAGTTCCTAGACCCGCAGGTTAGAAAGCTGTCAGATAAGTTCTTTCAAGCTGTAGGGCTCGATTTTTATACTCGCTTTACACGGGAGTTCGCGTCTCAGACTGGTTTGAATTTTTTAAAGAGCCACGCAATTAAAGCTAAATCAGGCGACACTAGGTCTATAAGATATCTAGAAGAACTGGGAGTTACTGCAGCTGAGGTACAAGCGTGGCAGAAATCTACTGAGGGCGGTGCCAATTTTGACTTTTCATCGGCCGAGGGAGCAAAAGTTAAAGCAGCACTACAACGTTTTGTTAGTAGCTCTATGTTAAGACCTAATGCAGCAGAACGACCTGCTTGGGCCAACGATCCTCGTTTCGCTTTAATTTGGTCTCTAAAGAGCTTTTTGTATAGCTTTAGTAAAGTAATAACTGGCGGCATGATGCGAGAAGCAAAAGTCCGTTTTAATGAAGGCGAAACTACTGTTGATAAGTTATCAGGAGTAGGGATGCAGATGGCCTTAGCCGGCGTAGCATTTATGCCTCTAGCTATGTTATCACTAGAGATGAAAGAACTATCTAAGTACCTACTAGCTATGGCGCTACCGGGTGTCGAAGCTAATGGTAGGTATTTCCGTTCTGACTATATGGAAACAGGTGAATACTTATCAGAGATATTTGATAGAGCTGGCTACGCTGGCCCAGCAGGTATTATAGGTATGGTCGGTCAGACTTACGACTGGGGCGAAACTGGGCTAGCGCCTATTCTCGGCCCTACTTATGGGTTAGTAGTAGACGATATACTTCTCGATGGACTTATTAGAGGCGACGGATTGAGCATCTTACCTAAGCGGGTTATACCCGGCTATAACGTAGTAATGTAGGGGAACAATATGTGGCAAGCATTAATCGGGCCTGTAACGGGTTTAGTCGGCAAGCACCTCAAGAACAAGGCTGAAGAAAAACAAGCTAAACATAAGGCTAAACTTGAGGTAATTAAGAACGATGCTGATTGGGAATCAAAGATGGCGGATGCGTCCGCGAGCTCGTGGAAAGATGAGTTTTGGACTATAATACTAGCTATACCAATATTTATGGTCGGTTGGGCAATAGCCACCGACGATATGAGCGTTGTTACCCGAGTAGAGGCTAGCTTTAAAGCGCTATCTGAGCTGCCTGAGTGGTATCAGTACCTTTTATTTATAGCAATTTCTAGTAGCTTCGGTATCCGAGGTGCTAAAAGTCTTATGGAGTTACGCAAGTAATGAGCGAGTTTAAGTACTTTAAGATGTCAGATTTCGACTGTCAGGAGACAGGTCAGAATAATATGAAAGAAGAGTTTATACACGCTCTTGACGAGTTGAGAGAAGCTTGTGGTTTTCCATTTATAATTACATCCGGCTACCGTAGTCCTGACCATTCTATAGAGGCTAAAAAGAAAGCGCCCGGCACTCACGCTCGGGGTATTGCAGCAGACATACGGGTTAATGGCGGCGCACAAAGGTTCAAGATCGTGCAAAAAGCGCACGAGCTAGGCTTTGGCGGGATAGGTGTAGCAAAAACGTTTATTCATGTAGATATCAGAGAGGGCATGCAGGTTCTTTGGGTTTATTAAGTGTGGATAATTACTAGCAGTACTAATATAATACCGAGTTAATTGGGCAGGGTTTATGGCATATTCAGATACAATTCAGTTAGTCGTCGGCGATACTTTGCCATTATTAACTATTACTATACGGGACGCTAACCAAGCAGTCGCCGGGTCTGTCCTCGACCCGCAAAACGCTGCTACTTGGGCACCAATAAACCTAGTGGGAGCAACTATAAAACTAAAGATCAGAGAGCTCGGCTCCTTGACAGTTAAAAACACTTTAACATGCTCTATATCTAACGCTTCAGGCGGCGTGGTCACAACTGATTTCCCAACCGGTACATTAGATACAGCCGGTACATTTGAGGGCGAGATAGAAATCACGTTCAGTGACGGCGGCATTCAAACGCTAGTCGATCTCTTGAGACTAAAAGTCAGAGCGGACTTCTAATAGATGAAAGAGCCTCGCGCCAGTATTAGCTACGCTAAGCCTACTACAGGGTCGGATTTGCAATACCCGCTGGCTAGAGCTACTGTCGACGCTAGAAGAACGGTTGCGACTCTTGATAGCACTGTAGCTTTAGCCCCACTAACCTCTGTTGTTACTGTATATATGCTTAGTATCTATGGCCCTACAAACGGCACTGTTGGTTACTTCTCGCGTTATAGTAGTGCCGTAGGCGGGTTTATAGACGCTGGCTCTGCCGCTCCAGCTAACTTATTACTAGGCGGCGTGAATGACGTCCACCCCTATGTGTATTATCATGTAGTGCCTTGGTCATCACCTTCTGTTTTTATCAAGCGTACTGATATAGTAAACCAAGGTATTACTGAGGTTTCGTCTGAGTACGGAACCGTTAGTATTTACGACAGTAATTTTTATTCCCTAAATTCAGATACTCTTTATTGGTCTAATGCTACGAGCGACCAGCGTTTATTTGGCCCGTTACCGCGTACAACTGGTGAAGAGGTAACCTTGACGTGGAGCTGATATATACCCTAACGGAAACTACTGAGCCTGACTCTGATTTTATTGTCACTTACTATCGGGACAACCGTGCCGCCATCGACGCCGTTTTTGGTATTGAGGGGTTAGCGCATAACGAACAAGGGTTTGTAGAAGCGTTCAGCCCTCAGAATCTGGGCATTAACAATATATATGATGTACGCGACGCTGATCAAAGTCTTGTTGGTTACCTAGCAGCAGCTTTTTACGGTGATTTATTTACAACAGCTTTGAACTTTTCTAGCGCTTCATATGAAGATTTGCTGCCCGCTATATGCCTAACCGCTGCGACGAATAACGCGACTACATGGCGAGTAGCGGTAAACAAAGACTACGGGCTAGTAGACGAAGCAGACGCTTTATTTAACAGGCCCGACCTTATTATAAAGACTAGTGAAGAGCCTACGGCTTCTAGTACTGAGTTGTATTTTTATAACTACGAATTAATAAATTAAGAGGCACAATCATGACTATTATACCAAACGACAATACTTCTATGCTTACGCCACTCGGCACGCTGCGAGGTATTATCCAATGCGTACACGGAGGCGATGACGCATTTTTATACGGCAGCGTATCAGGCGAAGACGGTGAGTGGGTTCTTATTGAACAGTTTACCGGTAATGAACTTAAAGAAGTTGCTTTACCTAGTTACTTGTTAGTATCAGGCGCAGCAAACCAAACTACTGCACTTGCTGCTGGAACTAAAGTACTTCTTGATCCGAGGTTAGGCCGAGGCAAAGCGTAATGACCGATTATTACATAGCTAAAACAGGCGAAACTGTAGGTACTCAGAATTATATAGACGTTGAGCGTTTACCTGTTGGGACAAGTGTTACTGCTGTATCTAGACGCGCTAACGGCGTTAACATGCGTTGGGCTGCGTCATATAATACGCCGACTGCTGCATGGGACACTATCCGTCTGCTTAAACTAACTAACGGTGTTAGTGGCGATGTAATAAAATTGCGTGTATATAAAGGGTCGATACCAGATGACCTGACTATTAGTGAAGATGACGCTGCTACTGAAAGAGTTTTAGACGAAAACAACTTCGTGTCTGAAGCTACCTATACGTGGGCATCAGGTTCATTAGCGAGTATGAGCAATGACACTGATGTAAAGTTCGCGTTCCCAATCTCTATGAACCGCTCTACTCTAGGCCCTAGCTATACTGTTGTCATGTCGGCTTACGATTCTAATGGAGATTTAGTACCGGCAAGCGAAGTAAGGCTAGTTAGTAGATCTGATTTATCACACTACGTGTCTCCTCGAGATATGGCCAACGAAGACGGCAGCGGGTTTGGCGGCCCGGGTAATTACTATCAATCTACTGCTGCTGGCACAGGCATATCGTGGAATAAATATACTGGAGATTATGGTTTAGCATTTGAGCTGCAGCAGTCAACCTCTTCACCACTAGGCAGTGACTCAAATACTGGTACGGCGACTTCACCTTGGGCGACTCTTGCTAAAGTTATGACAGTTGCTAACGCGAGAGATAACGTTTATTTCTACGCCGGCACATATGACACGGAGCTGTCGCATAACCCAGACAACAGTTACCTATTAAAAATGACCTCTAATCACCCCGCATTAAAAAGGGCTCTGACTGAGACGGGCGAAGTCGTATTCAGACCTGATGGAGCCGTTGTCGGCACCGGTGTAACTGCAGATTACCGACGACATTTTTTATATTATCATGGGGTAGACGAAGTAGGCTCAGACCCTATTAATATATTTGAAAACATAACATTCACGTCTCACCCCGTTGAAGCTGGCAGACGGCCGAACGACTTAGGTAATATATCTACTGCTGCTCGATATAAAAGACCTATATATTTTGCTGGTACTACAGGTACTGACATAACTATAAAAAACTGTAAGTTTGATTATGACTTTATAGATCATAACTGGTACTACAATGACGATCCTGTTGGGAGTACTTACCATGGCGGTACAGGCCTTGGGCATTTAGGGTCTCAGGGTGTTGAGTTCTGCATAAGAACGCTTTCTAATACAGGGGTTTTTACTCTAGAAAACAACGACGTCATAGTCAAAGATAGAGCTATGTTCTACGCCAGCGGTGCTAGGGGCAGTATAAAATTAATTAACAACACTTTTTCTGTATTAGATCAAACGCCGGGTGTAGGCGATTACGCGGATAACTCTTCGACTTTAGTATTTATAGAAGGTTTAGTTTCTGGTTACGATGGCGAAGACCAGAAATTAGATGTCGAGGTTACAGGCAACACTTGGGATTGGAGTATCGGCGACCCGGATAATAGCGCCGACCCTCAGGCTCTTAGGCTATCAGGCGTACAATCCGGCAAGATAAAGAACAACACTTTTCTAGTTAAAAAGCAGGGTGCCTCACCGTCTACAGGTACTAATCAAGAGGCTCTCCCACTTTACATTAGTAGTAGTGCGTTAGAAGGCTCAGGCCGCGAAATGACAACTTGCGATATTAGCTCTAACACTTTCCACATGGACATAACTCGCGGCAGTGCTATTTATTTATCTGTAGGACGTGGTTCCGGCGTGAACCCCCAAATAACTGGCAATAGGTTTTTAAGTTCGCCACTATTTGGTGAAGATGCTTCAGTAACTAAAGGCCAACATATATTTCTAAACAAAGCGAAGGATTCTTTTATAAAAGATAATCTGTTTATGGGTGGCCACAGCGGTGTCCATTTATATGATTGTACAGGTGTGTCCCATGTTGAGCGTAATCGTTTTATAGATCTAGACCACAGTAGTGTTAAGACTAGGTCGCATAATATTCTTGTATACGCTGGTATTGGGGTGCATATATTAAACAATACATTTATTCATTCAGCATCGACAGGTACGACTACCGCTATACGCTTTAACGCTTATGGCACTACGTTTGATCCAGCTGCTACCTATAACGCCAATAAAAATATTAGGTATAGCCCCGATTATACTACTACACCCGCGTTGATGTACGTGACTAAAGCTTCTAATACAGTAGGCCACCTGCCTACTGATGCTGCGCACTATACTGCTACTAATCAACCTGCCACGTCGGCTAACAACATAGTTAAGGGTAATACGTTTATAGTAGCTACCCCCCAAGCTCTAGATGATAGTTACATTGCTATTAACATGGGTTTTATGAGCGGCTGTCCAAACTACGGTGCTGGGTACACAGACATTGGCACTACGTCAGTTGTCGAAGGCAATCGCTATTACGGGATTAAGTATTTAGCGGGGTCTACTATAAATATGATGACTACACCGTCGTCGGAAAGTGGCTTAGCGGTAAGGACTCCTGCTTATTACAAAGCTAACCACGAGCCTACGGCCATTATTGAGCAAGAGCACACTACAGCAGTGAGCAAAAGTATAGTGAGGCCCTTCTTAACTAATTTGCTTACTATTCTCGATTAGCAGGTTGCTAGTATTTAGCGTAGCTAATACAATCCACGGAAGGGTTTATTTAACCTTTAACTAAGGAATTCACAGATGAATTCTAACGAACAGGTATCTACTATTACAGGCAGAACAGCCAGTGATTGGGAAGCTCTTAACCGTATACACTCCCACGAAGCAATGTGCGAAGAGCGGTCAAAAACAGTGTTTAATCGCTTAGATAGTATCGATGCTGCTTTAGGCCAGAACAGAAGAGATTTTTTTACATTATCTGTTTTACTTATTTGCGGTATGGCAGGGATGATAACTACCCTACTATTAAATACATAAGGGCTTAAGCGGGAAATGTCGCGCATTGGTTCGAGACTAAATTAAAACCCATTAGGCTAACCTATGACATATTTTAAAAGAACCACATTTAGCGGCATCGCACCTGCAGTTTCTCCCAGATTGTTGGCAGATAAGTTTGGCCAAAAAGCAAAAAACATAGACTTTGAGTCTGGGCGGCTAGTAGCTACAACTGCAGACGCTTATCAGTTTACGCTTAGTAATAGCACACGTAAGTCCATATTTTTCTACCGCGATACAAACTGGTTGCAGTGGAACGAAGACGTAAGCGTAGTTCGCGGGCCTATCCCCGGGGACACATTTGATAGACTTTATTGGACTGGCGAAGACTACCCACGCATGGGCGTTAGGGCTACTATAGAGGCTGCGACTCCTTACCCCAGCGCATCTTATAGATTAGGTGTTCCGTCCCCCGCAGACCAGACCAGTACTTACTTAGATTCTGCTCCTACAGTAGTAGTAACCGGTACGCCGACCGAAGGTCAAACTCCTTTAGAAGTGTCGTACGTTTTTACTTTTGTAACCTCTTACGGCGAAGAAGGCCCACCAAGCGCCCCTAGTACAGTGGTTCAAATAACCGATGGTGAAACGGTTACTCTTACGATACCTTCTGGTGTTATACCTAGCGGCAACTATAACTTTACTACTGGTAAGATTGCTATTTACCGCTCTAACACCGGTTCTACTGCTACTCAGTTTCAGTTTTTAGGTTATAAGACTGGCGGATTTGCAGCCGGCACCGTCACCGACAACTCTGACGGTACTGATTTAGGTGAAGTTTTACCTAGCTTAGATTGGGTAGGCCCGCCAAACGATGACGTTGCTCTTTACCCCGACGGGCCTTTAAAAGGCCTAACTAGTTTAGCAAACGGCGTAATGGCTGGGTTTACTGGAAAACGATTTTGCCTTAGTGAGGCGTTTCTACCGCACGCGTGGCCTGTTGCTTACAGAATAACTACCGAAGACGATATCGTTGCTATAGCTACTACTAGCAACGGCGTTGTTGCTTTGACAGACGGTAGACCTTATTTTATTACTGGTACGCAGCCGAGCGCGATGACTGCTATCCGTGTAGATTTAGCGCAAGCGTGCATCAATACAGACAGCGTTGTTGACATGGGTGACTATGTTATGTACGCAGGGCCAGATGGTCTTTGCTCAGTGCAAGCTAACACAGGTCGTATTGTGTCCGAGGGAGGGATTTCTTCCGAGCAATGGAGCAGTGATTTTTACCCTACTACTATAAAAGCCTTTAAGCACCAGAATACATACGTTGCGTTTTGGACAGATGGTGCTTCTCACGGTGGTTGGGTTTGGGACCCTCGTGCGACTGAAAACGCGTTGTCTACGCTTAGCTTATCCGCAGAAGTAAGAGGTGGTTTTGAAGACCCTAAAACGGGTGACTTATATTTAATTATAGGCGATGAGATTGTTAAATATCGTGGTTCTGCTACTAAGAAACAATTAGTGTTTAAAACTAAGAAATTTTTGTCGGAAGCACCTGTAAGTATGGGTTGGCTTTCAGTAGATGCAAATGAGTACCCTGTCGTCGCAAAGGTCTGGGCAGATGAAACGCTGGTCGCTAGCTATTCTATTGATTACAATAGTGGGACAAACTTGTACAGCCAAGTGACAACTTTACCCGCTGGTATTAGCAACGGTACTTTAAGAGAGCCTGTTATGCGTATGCCTTCCGTCAGAGCTAAAGTCTGGGAGATACAAGTAGAAGGCACAGACATAAACGGTTTTTGTTTAGCGCAATCCATAGATGAGATTATAGGTACATGATTACTAAATTACCGGGTCTACCTTTACCTCCAGCTAACATTGATCCTCAGTTAGCTTCCTTTCTAACTGCGTTAGCTGAAACAGTAGAGATTAGAACTGGTCAACGCGGTGATAAACTAGACCGCGCTGTAACGCTACGCGAATTAATTGAAGGCGGCTTAGCTACTGAGTCTCAGTCGGTTAACTTTAGTCCTGCTAGTATTTCTTCTGGCTCTATTGGTTTTACAGGGACTGGCGGCACTTCTTCACCGGACGGCGTGTCTTCTCCTGTAGCACCTATAGGTTTTACGGCGACTGGTTTATTTAGCGCAATTAGTCTTTCGTGGACTTACGCTACTTATTTCGGTCATAGCCATACCGAGATTTGGAGATCGGACAGCGACGTTTTTGCGAATGCTGAAATATTAGGTATTACGCCGCAGTCTGTTTATATCGATCAAGTTGGCGGCGATCAGACTAAATACTACTGGATCAGGCACGTTAATTTAAACGGTGAGCAAGGGGCTTTTTTCTCTAGTACAGCGGTATCTGCTACGACTGCTACGGATGTCGCCCATATACTAGGTATTGTTAGCAGTGCTATAACTGCTTCTCAGTTAGCAACTAGTCTCTCATCTCGTATAGATTTAATAGACGGCGTAGACGAAAACGGTGCTCCAATAGCTGGCAGCGTTGCCGCGCAGGTTGCTGCAGAAACGGCTGATCGTGTCGCTGATATAGCTACAGAAGTGGCTGATCGTACTGCTGCAATAGCTACAGAAACGGCTGATCGTGTCGCTGATATAGCTGCAGAAACGGCTGATCGTACTGCTGCAATAACTACAGAAACAACTAATCGTACTGCTGCAATAGCTACAGAAACGGCTGATCGTACTGCTGCAATAACTACAGAAACAACTAATCGTACTGCTGCAATAGCTACAGAAACAAATAATCGTACTGCTGCAATAGGCGTCGAAACAACTAATCGTATAGCAGCAATTAGTTCTGCAGTTAGCGGCCTAGCTACGCAAGGTGCAGTAGACGCGAAAGAAAGTATAGCTAATGTAAATACTATTAAGGACAACCTTCAAAGTCAGATTAACAGCTTAAACAACACCCCCGCATGGGACACTGCTACCGCCTATTCAACAGATGATCAGGTCATTTACTCTAATCATATATACCGCGCAAAAAGGGCTACTACAGGCGACCAGCCAGACACATCAACTGACGACTGGGAACTATTAGGTGAATACACAAGTTTGGCCTCTGTAGTCGGAGCTAACTCAGCTGCTATTACACAATTAAATTTAGTTGATTCTTCAAGTACGTCTTCTGCTGCTAAGCTACTAAGTTCGTTAAGCGCTTCCGTCGACACATTAGCAGGTGCCGTTGATGGTATGGAAGGCGAAGCTTGGAACCCGTCTTCTTATTTCCCTGCTGATTCTATTGTAAGAGCTGGGTTAATGGAGTCTGTAGAGTGGGCTTACGGTGGCTCTAATCCAGACCTGATGTCTTACGATATAAACGAAAGGGCTATCCGTTTACAGGACTCCTCTGACTTGTCAATTGGCATGGTTTTTTACGCGTTCCCTGTAGTTGCCGGGAATACGTACGACCTAACTTTTAGCTACAAAGCTGATCGGGTAGATAGTAATGGCGTATACGTACGCATTTACGAACAAGATGCTACTGCCCTCCCAGCGGGAAAAGCTTTTGTATCCCATAATGCGTCTACTTCAGCAGACGAAGTTGAAGAAGATACTAGACTCAAGCACATGGTGCCTCAAAGAGAAAATATCGGGGTAACTACGGCTTTTCAAACTTTGACTTCAACGTACACACCTACTAGCACCGCTAAATGGGCGAGCATAGTAGCTTTAAACTGGGTTTCAATGGACCCTAGTCTTTGGTCATCCGGTACTACTTATTCCGCCGGTACAACTATTCGACGAGACGTAGACTCAGTAATTAGATTATTTGAGTCTCTTCAGGGTAGTAACATTAACCAAGACCCACGTACAGCGGACACATATTGGGAAGATCTTGGCCCTTATGTGCCTAATGCTTTATTTATAAAGGACGTTAGTGTAGTACAAAAAGATAGCTCTGCTGCAGTTGTTAAGGAGTGGAACTATAAGTCACGTTTGTTTAAGGCTACGCAAGCAAATACAACTAAGACTTTAGACGATACGACTTACTGGGAAGATCTTGGTCCCGGCGATCTAAGCAGTCACGTTATAACTACTAAAGCTAGCATTGACAACTTACAAACGACATTTGGCTCTACTACAGATGCGGCTTCATCGGCGTCTGCCGCCAGTGATTCAGCAATATCTGCTACTACACAAGCAGGTTTAGCTTTAGGTTATAAAAATGCCGCTGCTCAAAGTGTAATTGACGCAGCTGGTTCTGCTTCTACTGCTTCTACTAAAGAGGGGTTAGCTACTAGTGCTGCTTCTACTGCTACTACACAAGCAGGTTTAGCTTCTGGTTACGCTACCGAAGCTTTAGGTTATAAAGACGCTGCTGCTCAAAGTGTAATTGATGCA
>ERZ1046568.1255-NODE-1255-length-18428-cov-5.947368_pt1 | contig 18428 bp, 12 predicted proteins | sample MGYA00383092_ERZ1046568 | MGnify/ENA primary metagenome ERZ1046568 (study PRJEB29581, sample SAMEA5548362) | metagenome | biome: marine; feature: coastal; material: water | depth 1 m | study: Short-term variability in the microbial, nano- and picoplankton... | reverse complement strand
ACTAACACAAAAATAAACAAATTACAAACAATAAAACAAATATCAAGAACAAAAAAGCCAAAAGGATTATGGTATTCAACAAATAAATGGATAACTCACGATATACATACAGATAAACAAAAACAAAATATATGTTGTTATATATATAAAATAAAAATTAAAAAATCAGATTTAACATCTAAATTAAATGATACATCAACATCTAAAATATTACAAATAAAAACAATAAAACAACTAGATTTATTTATAGAAAAATATGAATATAAAAACTCACAATCATATCATAATATAAATTGGCGTTCAGTATCCAAGGATTTTAAAGGTATAGAGTTTAAACCTTATATTAACTTATCTAAAATAGAAAAAGCAAAAAAAATACTTTCTATGGAAGACTATATTATGAATAAATTTAATAAAACACAGAAATTATCTCAAAAACAACTAGATGACAACTGGGATTATTATTATGATATATATTATAAAGAATACTATTCAACATTTATTACAAAATATGGATTTTATGATACTATTGATATAGACAGTGGTTGTATATGGGATACGTCCATTTTAGATATAGATGATACAGATAATTTAATATTATTATATAAAAAAAATAATAATAAATGGTTTATTAATTAAATATATTTTTATATAAAAATAAAAAAAATATTTATTATTTTGATCGTCGGTGTTAAAGCTCGCGCTTAAAGACTCAGAAAGGGTTTTATACTACTAGAGTAAAACTTTCCTACACAAAATGGTTTTTATCGAGCGTTCCATCTCTAATTTTTTGATCGTCGGTGTTAAAGCTCGCGCTTAAAGACTCAGAAAGGGTTTTATACTACTAGAGTAAAACTTTCCTACACAAAAATTTAGCTTTATAGAGTTTGCTTCTCTGATTTATCATATTTATAAAAAAAATTTCAATTTTTTTATTTTGAACAAAAAAAATATGAAAAAAAAAGCCAAAAATATACATAATTTAATATAATTATAAATTATAAATAATAAATAAATAATTAGTTTATAAAAAATATTACTATTTATTAATATAAAATGTATCAATTTGTAGATATATATACAATATTTCATTTTGTTTATTATTTTATTTATGGATTATATTTTAAAAATAAATATATACTAGCATTTATTTTAGGTATTTTATGGGAAATATTTGAATATATACTAACAAATAATAATTATACAAAAGAATTGTTAATCAAATATTTCCCTGTTCCTCAAAAATATTGGGCTGAAAAAAACATATTTAATAAAGTATTTGATTTATTATTTAATATGTTAGGTTATCATCTAGGTAATAAGTCAAAATTTAAATTATTTAAAAAGTAAAACTGATAACTATATATATAAGAATATAGTTATACTTATACAATTTAATAGTATGTGTGAATACAAAAACTTCAAAAAAAAGTTTAAAACTTTCCAAATAAAACAAAAACAAATAGATAAATGTAAAACACTCAATAATCAATTATGGAAATGTATTGAAAAAAATAAATATATTTATAATTGTGGAAGTGAATATTATTATTTTATAAAATGTATTGATAAAATTAAATAATTATAACCAATTTAGTTTTTAATTTCAGAAAGAAACGCCAACGATTCATCAATAGTAAGTCCGTATGGAATATCAATCGTTTCTTTTTTTTGGGTGCTAATTTTAGCTACATTACAAATAAAATGTGTTTTCCAATATACTTCACTATCGTAATCTATATTCATATCATTTCTTATATTTTCTAAATATTCATCAACAACTTCATTCAAATAATCATTATTTTCAAATTGATTTTCTTTGTAATAAGATACAAAATCTTTATTATGAGAAGACATAAAAGAACCAGAAGTATGTTCTAGTTTATTTTCATTTTCATTACAGAACCCAGTTTTATAATAGTTAAAAATATTATTTTCAATACCATTTTTATATTGTAATCCAGTAAAGTTAATATTAATTTTATAATTATCATTATTTTTAAAGTTAAATCCGTGAATTGATGTAGGTAGACATTTATTGTTCATATATATGGATTCGGATATCATTACTTTAAAAGACGTGTTTTGATTAAATCTATTAAAACAATTATTTTCATTTACTTTCAAGCTTTCTTTGAAAATAAATTGTATTTGTGTTTTATTTTCATCTAGTTGTTTTACTATTTCAACAACATCTTTATATTTAGTATAATGTGTTTCATCTATAAAAAGAATGTCTGTATTTTTTCCGTAATTTTCTAATTCTTTAATTTTTCCTTGATGAATATATGCGTCATAAGGACCACCTAAAATAATACATAAATTACCCGTTTCTGTTTGTAAGGGTTTGTAATGATTATATTGTTTTCTACTTAATCTATGAAAGATACTAGTTATTCCTTCTTTAGTAATTTCATTTATTCCAATTTTTAACAAGGGTCTCATTTTTATTATTAATATTAATATTAATATTATTAAATAATATTCAATTTTAATTTTAATAATATATTGTATTTATTTCTCTTTTTATTTCTCTTTTTATTTCTCTTTTTATTTCTCTTTTTATTTCTCTTTTTCTTATTATTGTAATAAAATTGAATATTATTTAATAAAATTAATATTAAAAATATCGTGTTTTAAAAAACATGACTGAACAATTTTTAACCCAAAATTGCACATCAGAATATATAGGTCCTACATGGACTAAAATATATAGCAATCAACACAGACGATATTATTATTGGCATAAAACAACAAATAAAGTTTATTGGGAAATACCAATTATAGGAGAATGGAATAAAAATTATAATAACAATTGGATAAGAATATACTCTGAAATTGAAAAAAAGTACTATTATCAGAGCATTACTACAGGTGAAGAGCATTTTACAATACCAGATATAGAAATTCAAAAACAACATCTTCAACAACAACATCAATCGTTAGAACAAGAGTTACAGGAATTTCTACAACCTTTTCAACAACAACAACCTTTTCAACAACAACAACCTTTTCAACAACAAAAACCTTTTCAACAACAACAACCTCAAGATATAATTAATACTGAAATTATTGATGTCGATACTGGTCAAATTACAATAATAAGTAAATTAAAAGAAGATGTAATAAATGAACAAAGAAAAACAATTAAACGTGAAAAGAGAAAACGAAAAAGTTTTGAATTTAAATATAATAATTTAGAGCGTGATTATAAAACAGTTAAATTAGAATTGGAGAAATCAAATGAAGAACTCGAAGATTCACAAGAACAATGTCAAGATATGATTAATTTTGATAGTAAGCAAAAGTCATATATAGATAAACTTAAACATCAAATTAAAACACTGGGAGGAATACCTATACCAAATTAATTTAATAATCAAATAAATAATAAAATAATCAAAACATCAAAACATCAAATCATCAAAAAAACACAATAAAATTGATTTTTTTATAATAAACACTATAATATAATTATCGTGTTGAAAAACATGTCTTCTCCAGATTATAGACTTAATGAAGCGGAAAATAAAATTTGGAAAGAAATTTTGCGAAAATTAAAATTTAATGATTTTGAAGCAGATATGAAAACATTAAATGGTGTACCAGATAAAAACAGACCTGTTATATATAAAATGTTTCAAACTTTATATATAGCATATCAAAAATCTGTAACCGATAAAGCAAGACTTAAACTTGTTCATAATCATGAACTTAAAAAACAAAAAGTAGAATTTCTTCAAAATCAAGTAAAATTGTTAGGAGAACAACAAAAACAACATCAAGATACTTTGGTAAAGCAACAGCAACAGCAATTACAACACCATGAAACACAATTTGGTGCTATTTTAGTAAAACTTGATAGTATTACAGAAGCACAAAAAGAACCAGAATTTTCAACAGATGTTTATAACGTAGAAACTGGAAAAACTGAAAAAAAGTTTATTTCTAAAGAACAGTTGCTAAAATTACATGCGACAACACTTAGAATCGCAATTAAAAAGCGTAAGACTGCTGAAGGACAAAAAGATGAATTAGCAAAGAGGGTTAAAATAGCGGAAGATAAATTAGAGAGGTACACGGGAGAATATAAAAAGTATGCTCATTATATTAAAGAGGAAGCTAATAAGGATAAAGCCGAAATAAAATCATTAAAAGACACCCTTCAACAATTTAAATCTTTAGCACAAAATACATAATTATATAACATATAATATTAATACAGTATATATTACTAAATTATTAAAATTTAATTAATTAAATTATTTTTTTTTATCCTAAAACAGAAATACTTGTATCTAGTGGTTTTCTTAATCTAGAAAAGAAAGATGAATTTATAGTATTACCAGTAAGTTTTAACTCATAATCGAACCCATCATATTCATCAAAAGACCCGTTTTCATTTCTTTCAATAAGTTCGGCCATTAATCCACCAACAACACCAACATTTTTAAATTGATTACCAGATGTTCCAATGGCCATATAATATCCACCAATATTGCTTCTATCATAAATAGGGGTCCAATCTTCTGTTACATCATAAGAGGAAACAATTCCTCTAGTAGAAGTAGAAGAAGGAATAGGAAGTTCACGCATTCTCAGTGCTGCTCTATACACGTGTGCAGTCCATTGGTCAGTGAATTGACTATCAATTGTCCCGGCGTCCTCTATCCAGTCTAATTCATCACATGGTGGTTCATTACTACCAATAATAATTTGATTACCAATATCAGGTCTGATATACATACCGTTATCAAAATCTATTATTATTTTACCATTTTTTTTAAAATTAAAATAGTCTGGCATAGTAACATGTGCGATTTCTTGTCGTAAAGGTCTTGTTGTTAAATTCATATCATTTTCTTTTTCACAATTAATATCTTCATACACAATTTTGGTAATTTTAGAAGATTCTGGTCCTGTCGCATTAATAACTATAGGTGAATGTAATATTTCACCAGAATCTAATTTAACACCTTTAACCCTACCTTTTTTTTGTAAAACACGAACGACTTTTTTATTGAACGTAAAACGACATCCATTTTGTTTAGCAGCATCTTTTAAATTAATGGTTGCTTGAAGAGGGTCATTTACAAATCCAGCATTTCTCATATAAAACACATTATCAACAGACTCTCCTTCAATAGGACTACCAAAATTATTGTCATTTAATGTAGCAGGATTATATCTAGTATAAAAATCAATACTATGATTAAACATTTCGTCTGCTTCATCAGGTGTAATAAAAGAATATGGAATATCAACTTCATCTAAACATTGACTTGTTTTTTCAAGAAAAGCACCTGAATTTGGAGTATTGGGTATTAAAACACCACATTCTTTTAAATAAGGATAATTGTAATCATCTGGAATATTTTTTAATTGTAAATAATCTGGCCAGTTTTTCCATACATTATAACCTTCCCAAGAAAATTTAACTGAATCAACAACGGAATAATACATTCTACAAATACCACTAGAATAAGATGTACTACCATAACCAGCATTAGAATTACTATCAATTACATTAACGGAAAAACCTTTTCTAGATAATTCAAGGGCAGTAGAACAACCTATAACACCGCCTCCAATTACAATCGCATCAGTTGTTTTATTTTTGAAAAAACCTGGTTTATATTTATGAGAGTTTATAAGATGTCTAGTGAGATGAAACATATTATTTAAATACAATACACAATACAAAATACTATTTTTAATTGAATTACTTTTAAATGAGATAATATTATATAAATATATTAAAATATTCAAACTATAACAAAAAAATAAATTTAAAAAAGTAAAAATAAAATATTACAAATTAATAAATATATAACAAATAAATATATAACAAATAAATATATAACAAACATATTATATTTTATTTAGAATGGTTAAAAAATCAAGTAATACAATTAAACCAACTAAATCAAAACCATTTAGAACTGACTATTTTCAAAATTTTGGTAAAGATATAAGTGTATTTTTATTATTATTACAAATAGGTGTTATAGGTATTACTTTTTTGTTTTATTTTTTGAATAGAGACCGTATTACACCAGAATTTTTAGATAAGAGATTAATACCATTACATGATGAATATTTAGAACCTTTTAAAAATACAAAAAAAAAAAATATTAGAGAAAATTTTAATGAATCATTGATAGAAAATATAGATCCAGACAACGAAATATCTGTTGGTGAACATACATATCCAAAAGAATGGTCTTTAACAAATAATGATATGACAGAGGCTAATTTAAATACTAATTATATTTCAAATGTAAGAAACCAAGGAAAATGTGGAACATGTATGTTTTTTGCGACTTCTAGTCAAATTAGTGATTGTATAAATAAAAAATATAATTACAATAAAAAAAAAAGAGATGATTGTTCTCCAAAAGCTCATTTTATAGTAAGTGTTCAGGATATAATAGAAAGATTACCATATACTGATTGTCATGAAGGGTCTAGTGTACATGAATACTATAAATTTCTTAACCAATCCGTTATAGAGGATAATTGTAATTTATATAAATATAGCACAGGATTTCTAGTTAATAGTATTTTAAGAAGTAATGATAATTTAGGCAATAACAATAGAGAGAATTTTCAAGATACAAATGATACAATCAGTATTTCATTAAAAAACAAAATAATAATATTTTTAGGAGTATTTGGATTTATATTAACATTTTTTACAATATATAGTTTAAATTATGTTAAAATAAATAAAATAAAGGGATTTATATTATTATTATCTGCTATAATATCATTAGGATCTATAGGACTAGGTGTTACTTTATTAATTGAAAATTTAAAAAAGAAATTTTTAGAATATATAACACCAAAATTAACATACATAGATAGTTACTATGTATACATATATATGAGTATATTGTTAGGTATTTCCTTCTTAAATTTTATAAATATATCAACAAATATATATAACTATTTTAGTTCATCCTTTAAATATACTATACATGAAATTATATTTTCATTTATAATACTGTGTTTTTCTGTATTTATATTGTTAATATTTGTTGGATTTAAAAAAAGAGATAATATTTTTAATATAGATATTGAACTTTATAATATGGAAAATAATATCAATAGATTATTTGATAATATAGAAGATATTATTACAACATATGAAGAAGGAAATAGTGAAGAAGACTTTAATACATATAAAGATAAAACATATCAAGCGATAAAAGATGAAGCAGGTGATTTAGGTATTTCTTTAAAAAAAGATATAGATTCAGATAACGAAAAATCAATAACATATTTAATACATGAAATTATCATTACAAAAAAATTAGAGGATCCAGATACAATTATTGAAGATTATGCCAAAGAATTAAATATCGAAGTAGAGACCGAGACCGAGACCGTCGAAGTAGAGACCGAGACCGAGACCGTCGAAGTAGAGACCGATACAGTCGTTGTCGATATAATTCGCAAAGATTTAAAAGATTTAAAAAGAGAAATTATTAATAAAGTAATGAGTAATAAAAGAGATAAATTAATTATTCCATTAGATATATTGGGAAGTTATGATATTAATTTTAAAATAGTTCCTGACGATACAAATAAAAATACAAATAACAATACAAATAATCAATTAAAATTATTTGATATAAACAATGAAAACCCAATAACTATAGCAAATACTACTTGTATGAAAACATTACATACAAATGTAGAATCTGAAAAAAAACTTAATATTTTCCCATATAATATAGTTTTAAATAATGAAGAAACTGAAGAACCGCAAGAAAATATATATAATTTTAATAATTATATAGACCCTACATCATTTAATAATGGCGAAATAAAATTAAATATTAAAAATAATGAAGAAAAATATTTTAATTACACGATGAAAATAATAATAAAAGATTTATCACTTCATTATCATTATTATACTGAAATAAAAGTAAAAAATGGTTCATTTATTTTAGATTTAAATTCTATTGAATTTGATAAATATTCTGATAATCCTTGTAATCCAAAATGTAAAATCAATAGTTTATATAAATTAAATAAACTTTATAAAAATAATAATATAGATTTTACAAATATTATGAAAAATAAACAAAAAACACCAACTTATGATAATTATTATAATAATCTTAAAAAAGTAATAAAAGAATGTGGTGGATTTATATTTGGTATTAAACTTTATAATAAAGATTATTTTAGTACAGTTAATGGAGGTCAAGGCAATGTATCATATTATGAACCACCTCATACTATAACAGAGGTTGATGAATATAAAAGAGAATCTAATGATGAAATAAGCGGTCACGCAATGCATGTTGTAGGATGGATTACCATAGATGAAAGCACAGAACAACCAGATAAACGAATACCATTTGGAGATTATTGGATTGTTAAAAATTCTTGGGGACCAACATTTGGTCATGATGGTTATTTATACATTAGAATGTTTGATGAAGGTATAATAGAAAATATTCAAACTGAAACTGATTCAAATATTGAGGAGTTTTTTAGAGAAAATTTTGTTGAAAATAATTGGATTATTGCATGGGGAACTGAAGAAATATAATAAAACAATTTAACTTTTAAATTTTTATTTTAATAATTAAAATTACATTATTCAATATTATTCAAAATTCATAATATTATCTAATACTATATTAATTATTAAACATAATTATTATAAAACATAACAAAAATATTAAAAACACATATAAATTAAAATGAATCATAAAAACAATATTAAATTACATAAGGATTACATTTTAGTATTTATTGTAGTACTCCTACTCACATTGATAATCGCGAAGAAACATTATTTGAATTTACAATTAGACGGATTTACAAATAAAACACCCCAATTTATTAATATTAAAAAATCAGAATATCCTATTATAACAGTAGTTTGTGGCGTTCATGGTAATGAATATGCCCCTCCAATTGGATGTGAAGAGTTCATTAAAGAAAATAATTTCAAAAAGGGTAATTTGTTTTTCTTACCTAGAGTTAATGAAGAAGGATTAAAAATGAAAAATAGATATCTTCCTAGTAAATCAAATATTATTTTCAAATATGATATTAATAGAAAATTTGGAAAAGATAATAATGATTTAATGAATACAATAACTAATATAGTTGATAAAAGTGATTTTGTAATTGATTTCCACGAAGCCTATCGATTTTATGTAAGCGAAAAATCTCCCTTTAATAAATCAATGGGTTCAACAATATCAGCATCATTAAACGATTATTCAATTAATATAGCAAATTATTTAGTTAATGATATTAATAAAACAATAACAAATCCAGATAAAAAATTCGCATATTTAGATGATAAATCCTATGATATTCCATATACATTAAGAGATTATTGTAATAAAAAAAATATTAATTATAATTTAGTTGAAATAACCGGTATTAATGACGCACAACCTTTAGATATAAGAGTCACACAAACAAAACGCATATTAACTGCTTTATTTAAACATTTGGGTTCTTTATAATTTAAAATATAATAATTACAACATCAAATCAGTCATATCATATTTGTTTTTATTGTAAAACTCTTCTTCAATAGTGTCTTTCATTACAAGGCGTTTAACTACAACTGGTTTTTTCTGTCCAATACGAACTGCTCTACCAATTGCTTGACTTTCAATGTCTTTTGTGTGTTCTGGTGTTCCATTAACAACATCCGCAAATATAATATGTGACGCTTCCGTTAAATTACTACCACTACTACATCTTTCACTTGAAAGCATAATAATTCGGTATGATGGATCTGTTTTGAATTTATCAATTTTCTTACTAACACTCGTAATATTCCCTTTAACAAAGAGATTTTTTATTTTGAAGTCATCGAGGACTTTACCAATGAGTTTAAGCATATTATCATATTGACTAAAAATAATGATTTTATTATCATCACATTTAAATAATTCACCAATATAGTTGAGTAAATATGCCAACTTTGTTCCATATTTTTGTATTTTTTCTTCATTGTCAAGTTCTACTTTAGATTTCTCTATTATCTTTTCTTCTTTTACTTCTTCAATTTTACCTTCAATACCTGCTTTAACTTTATCATAGTGTGTAAAATTAACATCTTTCTTGTTAATTTTTGTTCTACAAAATGGGCAAGGAACACTTTGGTTACGATTAAATAACATTTTAATACAATCACCACACATCATATGTCTACAACTAGTAATTGCGATTTCACTATCATATTCCATAAAGCAAATACTACAAGGGTCTTTAACTGCTTCTGATATAAATTCATTGCTTTCAAAAATCTTAATTTGATTTTCTAAACGTCGAATATCATTTTTCAATTTGATGAGACTTTCTTTATTTCGAGTAATTTGACTTTGTTCATTATTTAACGTATTGGTGTATATTTTCCAAATAATATATTTTTTATAAATATCGCTATTGAATTCTTTTGGAAACTCAATCAATTTTATTGTTTCTTCTAGTTCTTTTAAATTTAAAGTATATTTAACTAATGCTTCTTTTTGTAAAAATACACTTTTAATTGTTTTAATTGCTTCATGATGATAAGAATATCTAGAATATACATATGAGTTTCCATACCTACTATGTTCTCTTCCAGAACTACAAAATTTATCCATTTCTGTTATTAAATGTGGTTCAATAGATAGTGGATCATCTACAATAGATTTATTTAATTTATCTTTAAGAGATTTTAGTTTACTAATTAAAAATTCACAATTAGTCTGTTCGATTTCTTTCTTACTAATCTCATCTAACGCGTCTTTCATATTCTTTTTATATTTTTTTACCATAAGAGTTTTAATATTATCAAGACTCAATATAGAAGTTCCAAAATCGCTAGACATAACATCAACATCAGACACCATAACGTGAGTGCATAATTGTAGAAGTCGCTTAACATCATTAGAACGCAATGCTTCTAAATAAATATTACGTTCTACATTATTTTGTTTCAAAATAGTAATATCTTCTGTAAAAATTGGAATATCAACAACTCCTTTAATGTCTGTTTTAGTAGTTCTTCTAATATTTGTATTAAAAATCGTTCTAATTTGACTATTAGAGAGATTAAGTAAAGCGTTTTCGATACTATTATACCGAATACAATTACCATTTTGATTTTCCAATTCTGATTTATGGAAATAAGAGTATTTTTCATCACGAGTCATTGAATTAAATTTTTTCATATCTTTATTAATATTTTCAATATAATCATTATTAAGGAAGTTAATATAACAATAAAGATTACTAACATCTTCAGTAAATGGAGTTGCTGTTAAACACCATTTGTAATTACTATATAATCTACTAAGTTGAACAAATTTAAATCTATCTCCCTTACTAATATTATATGATATTTCGCCATTTTTAGTATAATAAATATTACTAACATTCGTATATTTCGAATTAATATAAATATTTGTATTTAATACTTCGTGTGCTTCATCCAATATTATTCTGTTCCATTTTAGAGTGAAAATATTGAATTTTTTTTTATCATCAAATTTAAATTCTGTTAATTCATCTATTATTGTTTTGTCATCACCAACAATAGTAGTAGGTATTTTCTTTAAAATTGCTTTTAAAACTTTAGAATCATCAATCATTTTAGTATGATGGGGTTTTTTATGTTCTATATCAAGTGATTTAATATGTTTCATATATTTTGCAGTATCATATTCATCTTCAATTAAATAATTCAAATAATTAGTATTATTTACTAGATTAGATGAAATTATATAAATAGAATGTTTATTTGGTTTAATATCATATAATTTCTTTTTAATATCTGTTATAGTTGTTATTTTAGATATATTTAATTTTTTAAATAACATTGGTGAAACATATTTTTTAATTTCACTATACCATTGAGTTACTAAACGATTTGGACAAATAATAATATTGTTCGCATCAAATGATGTTTTATCTTCTTTAACTTTCTGTAAATCTTTTTCAAACGAATATACAATATTTAAAATAGTAGATAGGGTTTTACCTAATCCAACTTCGTCAGTTAAAATACCACCACATAATTTTAATGTACGAGAGTATTGTTCCTTTACTTCTTCTGTCAATTCTGTAATATACCCATTACTATTATAATGAACATTACCATTGCTATTATAATACATATTTTTGTACATTATATCGTTAAATGATTTATAAATATATTGTTTTTCACTAGAAATTTCATTTATATAATTAAAATTTGTATTACATAAGAATTTAATATTAAAATTATTTATATCAATATCACTTTCTATGTTATTCATCCAAAAAACATTTTGTTTTTGATACTCAAATGGATTTGTTTTTAATTCTTTAATTAAACATAATTTATCATAATTTTCAGTAAATTTAATTATTTTAATGTCTTTCCCTAAAATAGTATCTGTATTATTATCAATAGTATCAACAAGTTTAAATAAATCATCCCTTTTAATTAAATTATATGAACCAGAATTAAATTTAATACTATCTTTAGTAATATTAAATTTAGTTCCTACATAATTAGTTCCATTATATTTATTATTAAATAAATAATTAATCCATTCGATACAAATAATATCTTTATCTCTACAATCATCTTTTATTTTTTGTAAAATAATATTAGTTTCATTTTCATATTGGATATTACTATTGATATAATCTAAATTTAAATTTCCAATATATTTATTTTGAAATAAAGATTTAAATATATCTTTATGTATATAAATATCAAATTTCATTACGAGAGTTACATATTTTTTTTGTTGACCATATCTTATTCTAGTTATATAATCTGTATAATTAAAATCTGTATCAACCTTGAATTTGAAAATACCCCTAGTATTTTGTGAAAATATGTAATTATTAATAAATGAATTTATACTATTGTTATAATTATTATTAAGATTATAAAGTGTAATTACATCATTATTTGGATCAAAATTAAATTTAGGTAAATAATTTTTTTCAAATCTATACTTATTATTATATTTTGAATTATAATAATTATTATTAATAAAACTAGATACTTCTTTAGGGTTTGCTTTATCAAAATCAAAATTACTTATGAAATTAAATGTTTCTTTGTATAGTGTTTGATTATGATATGAAACATATTCTGATATTTTTTGTTCTGAATTTTCATAGTTATAAATATAAAAATGTCTTTGAATAGAAGAATAATATAATTTATCAAATTTGAATAAAGAAGTATCTTTTTTCTCCAATTTTTCCATATAAGTTTTAAACTTATCATTAATATTATCACATAGTTCTCGAACAGTCATAATACTACTTATTTCATAATATTTTCTTTGAAATTGACTTAATGTTAGACATTTATCTATTTTATATAAATCATAGTTATCAAATTTAAAATATAAAAAGTCAAAGAAATTATAAAGAAGTTTACAATCTTCGCGTGAGAATATATTTTTATGATTTATATCAGATGGTGTATTATTATTAATTTTTATTAACAAATCATTTATTTTTTTATTTCCAAAATATAAACCCTTCTTATTTGATAAATTATATTTAATAACTGATTTTAATATTTTGTTATATTTATCAAAATATAAATAATTAATTGTATAATTATTCGGTTTTTGGTCTATTAAATGTTTATCTAAAAACGCCTTATAATCATCTACTTTTTCTTGTGGTATAGAATTATGTGGATTTAAATATTCAAGTTCTTTTCTAGTATTTACTTCATATTCCATATATCCATTATTAAAATTAATATAATCATCTGGTAGATCTTCATCTTTATTTATATATTGTGATGTAGTATTAGTTATTTTAACAAACATTAATTTATGTTTTTTATCTACATATTCATTTCCTTTATCATAATGTATAAAATAACGTTCCATAGCAAATAAGTTAATTATATTTTTTAAAATATTAATTATATATATGTGTGTTATTTATCGTTATGAATAATATGTTTTAAACTTTTTTTTAAAATCAATTTTATTTTTTTAAAAATAAAAGGGGATTCTAATTTATTAAAAATTAAAAATTAAAAATTAAAAATTAAAAGAAAAAGTAGAGATCTTTAAGTATTTAAGAAGTTAAAAAAATAAATTTCCAAGTAATTATACTAATATAGAATATATAGTATTGTAAAAATGCGAATACTATTATTTATTATAATACATATAGTAATCTAGTATTATAAGAAGAATATTTTAATTTACTTAAATTTAGTAAGATAAATTATAGAATAGATATTATAAACTCGGTATGTACTGCCAGTTAAGTGCTCTACAAATATGTTTCCAAATAATATCTTGTTGATGAAGTTTATTCCGAGATTTAAGTAATTGAAAACATTGTAAATATTCATCTAGTTCCAGTAATTCAAAAAACTTATACATAACATAATTATAAGATAAAAAGTTTTTTCTTTTTGGAACAACAGTTGGTCTTAATTCTTCAAAAGGAATTTGTATTTCTTTAAACATATTTCTAATAATTTCTTCAACTTCTGCACTAATGATAGGTGGTGGAAGTCCGTTAAGTTGATTAATTATATAAGGAATATGTTCATAGTAGTCATTTCTCTTAATCTTGCGCAATATTATACGCATTTTTTCTGGAGTAATTTGTGCCATATTTCTAATACGTTCCTTATTAATTTCAACCAAAATTTCATTATATAAATCATCTGGAATTTCAGTAGTTTCTTTTGCTTGAAATTGAGCAAGAAATTCATTAAGATGATTAATTCTTTTATAACAAAAAGATGTCATTTCTTTAGGAGGATCTTTATATGATGGTTTATCAGAATCTAGTATTACTTGTTCTTGGATTCCACAATTCGAACAAATAAGAACACCACTATTTTGATTAAGAAGCATATCGGTATTACAATATTCACATATATCAGAATTTATAGTAATAGTATTATTATCAACATACTCATTATCTATCATTTTTATATAAGTTTTATGTAATTCTTTCTTAGTCATTAATTCATAAATATTTTTTGGTTTTAAACTATCAATTTCTTTTTTATCATCATTACTATTACTATTACTATTACTATTACTATTACTATTACTATTACTATCATTTATAATAGTAGGGTTTTTAACTTTTAAAACTTGTTTTCCAGTTCTAATATTATATACTTTATCATCTACTTTTTCTAACCAATTTAAAACATCATTTTTAGTATTACTTTTTTTATATCTATTTTTTTTTGATATTTTATCATATTTATTATTTTCAAATTCATTATCTTTTATTTTATAATAATGATTCAAAAGTGTTCCAGTTTCCAATAAATAATCGGTTTCTTCTTTTCTAGTTTCAATATTATATATTTCATTTTCTATAGTAGTTTTTTCATCTTGTAAACTCCATAATTTTTCTTGTAAATGAAAATTTTTATATATTTCTTTATCTTTGTCAATATTAGATTTTAAGCATATAATCTTTTTATTCAGTAATTCAAGATTATGATAATAATTTTTAAGATTTTTTTTATTTTTTTCAAATTGTTTTAATACATCATTATGTAAAGCATCTATAGTTTTATTAGCATTAAATGGATTTCTATTTTTAGTTTTATCTTTAAATGTCATAGTTTAATAATTAATTAAAGAAACAAAAGTTTATTAAAATATATTTATAATAAAATTATTAATAAATTATAAGTAAACTTAAATATAATAAAATATTTTAATTTTAATTATTTAATTTAAATAGTCCTTAAATATAATAATTTTTCATTTAATTAAATTTAATTAATTAATTTATAAAAAATAAACATATGTGATTTTTATATTTTAGAAGTGTATTTATTTTTTAAATAGTTTTTTTTTATTTAATTTTAATTTTAGTTTATTTTCAAAATTATTATCTTTTATAATATTATAAATATATTTTAATAAACTTTTATTTATTTAATTAATTAATTTTTATTCACAATGGGAGGAGGTTTAATGCAATTAGTCGCCTATGGCGCACAAGATATTTACCTTACAGGTAATCCACAAATCACTTTTTTCAAAGTTGTCTACCGAAGACATACTAATTTCTCTATGGAAGCTATTGAACAAACGTTCAATGGTTCCGTTGGTGCTAGTTCAAGAGTTACTGCTACTATCTCTAGAAACGGTGATTTAGTTCACAAAATGTACCTTGAATGCGATACTGGTCTTGTTAACAAAGCTAACTATGGTCACGCTATGATTGACAATATTGAACTCGAAATTGGGGGTCAACAGATCGACAAACATTACGGACACTGGATGGAAACTTGGGCTGAACTTACCGAACAAAATTCTTCTGGTGTCTGTGCCACATCCGTAGCAAATATGGTTGCCTCAGGTCTTGATGATGGTGAATACGCTACTAAATTCCAAAAGATGGCTGCGGCTGGTGGTGTAATTGCTAGTGGTAGTAATGTTGACTTAGGTGTCATTTTTGTTCCACTCCAATTCTGGTTCTGCAGAAACCCAGGTCTTGCTCTTCCACTTATTGCTCTTCAATACCACGAAGTTAAAGTCATTGTTAATCTGTCTAGTGATTTTTCTGCTAATTCTACCCTTAAATTATGGGCTGACTACATCTACCTCGATACTGATGAAAGACGAAGATTCGCACAAGTTTCCCATGAATATCTTATTGAACAAGTTCAATACAGTGCAGTTTCTACCGGTTCTTCATTCGACTTAAACTTCAATCATCCAGTTAAAGAACTTGTCTGGACTGACACTTACGCTAATGGTGATTATGATGGTGACGAAATTTTAACAGGTGCTAAATGGAAAATTGTTCTTAATGGACATGATAGATTTGCCGAAAGAGACTACAGATATTTCACTAGAACTCAAGTCTGGCAACACCACACTGGATATGGTTGTGTCATGAATACTGACTCTATTGCTGTCTACTCTTTTGCTCTTAAACCAGAAGAACACCAACCATCTGGAACTTGCAATTTCTCTAGAATTGACAACGCCCAACTTAAATGTACTAGCACTACTGGCGGTGATATGAACATCTACGCTGTTAACTACAACGTTCTCCGTGTTATGAGTGGTATGGGTGGTCTCGCATACTCTAACTAATTTATTAATTCTTTAAGAAATATGTTTATGCTTATGCTTATGCTTATATATATATATATTGATTAGGATAGAGAAATCTATTTAAAATAAAATCATAAATTGATTTTATATGTTACTATTAATATTTTCAAATTTTTAAACATTTATAACTAAAATGTAATTATTTTTATCTAATTAATATTTAATATTAAATATTAAATATGAATATTAATATTAATAGTAATAATGTAAATAGAAAGAATATTTTTAATAATTTAAAAAAATCAAAAAAAAAAGGTAATAAATTATTAGGATATTTGACTATATTAGTAATATTAATAGGTGTTCCTGTAGCGTGTGGAGTTTATGTTTATTTTAAAAAACAAGATTCTTATATAACAGAATGGAAACCTAATGTAACAGATGATGTAAAAATAAAAAGAACATCCGATAGAGGAACAATAATATCTATTGTTTTAATGATAAGTAGTTTGATTCAAGCAATATTAAAATTCTTCGGTGCTTCACCAACAATGTTATTATTATTATATGGATTTTTTATGGCGAGTGTGTTAGGTTTTATGGGTGATCAAGGTTATGGAACAGACGAAGGATTTAGTTTAAGAGATATAGGTAAAAAAGTAAATGATAAATCTATTGAAGGACTAGGGGCACAATTAAAATATATTTTTGGAACATTAACTTCTAGTAGTTTTTGGAGATTTATTATAACAGTATTTCTTGATATGTTTATAAGTTCTCCTATACAAAGTGTTATAGTTGCTGTTTTTAATCCACATATAGAACTTCTTAAAAATACTATTCCATCATTACCTAAAATTTTAGGGTCTTTATTAAATATTGTAATTATAAACTTTGATAATGTCCTACAATCATTTGTTGCTTTTATAACATTCCTTGCTTACGCGAATGATACTCGTTTTAGATGGGCGTATCCGGGCAGTGATGTAAATCCAAATTTACTTATATCTACAAGTGTTATTAAAATTTCAACTGCTATTGCTGGGGTTATTTATTTAATAGCGAATATTAGTGCTGATTTTAATATTATTGATGGTGCTACGATGAAAGTAGGAACATCTCTAGTTGATAGGTTAGACCGTAAAATGTGGTTTGTTCTTATTATGATTGGTTTATTGACTCTAGGTTCATTAAATAATGATTCATTTTTAAATAAAAAAAATAATAGATATGACATTAAACCATTAGTTAATATGACAGACGATTCTATTTGGAGCTTTGACGATGACTAATTAATGAATTTTTATAATGATGTCATATTAATGTCAGCAGCACAAGATAAGTCTTTGACTCTCAAACCTGAACACCGTATTT
>ERZ1046568.1251-NODE-1251-length-18470-cov-15.910616_pt1 | contig 18470 bp, 25 predicted proteins | sample MGYA00383092_ERZ1046568 | MGnify/ENA primary metagenome ERZ1046568 (study PRJEB29581, sample SAMEA5548362) | metagenome | biome: marine; feature: coastal; material: water | depth 1 m | study: Short-term variability in the microbial, nano- and picoplankton... | reverse complement strand
GCAGAAGTTGAGAGTAAAAAATCTAATAAGCAAGAAGTAAGAGATATAGAGTCTTTCTTTGAAGAAGATTCAGAAGGTGAGGTTAGATTTAGGATGTCTAAAAAAGATTCTAAGACAAACGATGCTGATGTTGACGCTATAGCAGAAGAAATGTTAGAGCTAGGTGATGCAGAAGTTGATTTTAAGACACCTGAAATGTCTACAAGCAAAGAACGTAATCCTTTAGAAGTTTCGACAAGCATAAAAGTTACTGAAGCTGAAGCTAAAAAATCAGGGTTTAAGTCATTAAAGGATATGGTAAAACGTATAGAGTTCTTTAACGGAATACCTATGATTTTTGGTATATCTGATATGCTTGCAGGAGGTAAAGTTAAAGACTCTAAGGGTAAAAACATGAGGGTAAGCGGTGGTCTTATGTTTGGATTAATTCATAAAGGGGCAGCCTGGGCAGGAGTTTTACCTGAAGCCTCATTGAAACAATACAATGAAGCTGTAAAAGTTTATAAAAATAATAAATCTCTTTTTGATAAACTATGGAAAGAAGGAAAGCTACCAAAAGGTAAAGTTCCTATGGCTATAGTTAGAATGGGAAACAATGCTGTAAACTCTAACGAGGCTGTATTCAGATACCTTGCTCCAGAAGTAAAATCAATGCCTATTAAAAATCAAGAAGCTGCCTTAGAAGCTATAAAGTTAGATACAAAATTAACTAAAAAAGCGAAAGACTTTATAAAAAATAACAACATAACTAATCTAGGTCAATTCTTTGACGCTATAATTGATGACTCTGCAAAAAGGAGGAATGCAAAAAGTAAAAAAGAAGCAGAGGATAAGGGTTATTTAACTTTAGGGAATAGAGCTGATATATATAGTGTCATAGCTTACCCTGAAGGAAATAAAGGAACTAAGGTAAAACCTTATATTAAAGCTCTTTATGAAGGAAGAGCAGTTAATAATGATTTATTTCTTTCAGATAATATATACAAAGCCATTGGAGAAAAAGCTATGCTTGACACTAAAAAGGGTGATGTTGTAGCTATAATGGGGATTGATGTGTTAGATGGAGGAGTTGTAGAAGTTGGTCATGAGAACTATGGTACAGGTCCTAAAGGTGGTCTTATAGCTTTAATTTCAAACCCTACAAACGGACTAGATGTATTTCCTTCATGGAAAGCTAAAGCTGTTAGAATTTTCAAAAAAGATAAATCAGGGAAAAGACCAAGTGAAAAAGTGGTTGCAGGACAAACAATGGGTGAAGCTGCTATAGATAAAGCGATGGTGGGAGATAAGATTTCTTTAGAGACTTCTCCTACTGAATTACTTGCAGCAAAATTAAGATACGCTTTCCCTGGAGTAACTGTGAAAAGCTCAAAAGAAGAATTTAATGAAGCTATAAAAAAAGAAGGAGTTAAAACTAGAGAAAGTGGTGGAAATATAATATATGGTTTCACTAAGGATGGAGATGTGTTCTTAAACCCTACTGCTGAAAGTTTAGCTACACCGATACACGAATTTGGTCATATATGGGTTGACTACTTACGAAGTAAGTCTTCAGGAATAAAAGGGTCTAAGTTATTGGAAAGAGGTTTGAAATTGGTAGAGGGAACTAAAGAACTTGCTGAAGCTATAGAAATATACGGAGATAATGCTCTAGCTAGAGAAGAAGCTTTAGTTGAATTAATGGCTACCAAAGGTGTTACCATAATAAATGCAGCTCAAAAGGCTAAATTTGTAGAGTGGTTAAATGGAGTTTTTAAATATATAAAAGCTAAGTTTACTAACACTCAGGAGTTATTTAAGATAGAACAAATAAAAGAAATAAATAGCAATAAAAATAAACAAATAAAAGAAATAAATAGCAATAAAAATAAACAGAGTCAAGCTGAAAAAGAAATAGCTATTGAGCAAGTTAAAAAGAAAGCAAAGGAAGAAATTGAAAATGTAGAAAACTCAATAAATGAAAAAATAAATAAAATGTCTTTGGATGAGTTTATAAACACAGCTTTAGCTGACTTATTCAAAGGTAAAGATGTTGATTTAAAAGGTAAGTTTGACCCAAGCGAATCAACCGAAGCAGCTAGAGCTAGAATGAGGATGGATTTTAATAATAGCAATAAGAAAATGCAGACTATTATTAATGAGGCTAGAGAAAATAACTTTACAGACGCTGCAATTAAAGATTACCTGACAAGAGTAAGAAAGCTTCCTTTAAAAGAAGTCAACGAAGCAATGAAAGCTAAGGCTGACCTTTTTATAGAGCTACCTGATAGCTTTAAAAACATGAAAGGTGGTATAAAAGCAGGGCAGGCACTTTTCGATAAGATATCAAAGTTTAGAGCAAAAGAAGTAAGAAACAATAATAAAAGAAAAAACAAAATATCTGAACAAGAAATTGTAGATAAAACCATAGAGTTTATGGAGGCACAGCCAGAGTTTAATGCTGAAGGTGATACATATACTGTTGGAAGTAAGAAGAAAGGAACTCAGGTTACAAAAACAAAAAAATCCCCTTCAAGTCAACAAATAGAAATGCTTAGTGACCTACAGCAATCTGTGGCAACTACCGTTGAGGGACGAGCAGGTGTTAGACCAACTAAAAATGTGCAGGAGAAGATAAGAAAAGCTAGGCTTATGCTTACTCAGAGAAAGAAAGGGGCTAGAGATGTTAGCTCAGTTAAAACAGAGTTAAGAAACTTTATCAGAAAATCACTACCTAAGTATCTGTACACCAAGAAAGAAGTAGTTGATTTAATTAAAAAGGTATCATTAGCTACTCAGGAAAATATTGACAACCTGTTTCAAGAGGTTACAGAATTTGTTACATCAAAAAATAACCAAGCTCTTGAAAAGGCTATTACTAATATCCTTGGAGGTAAATACGAAAAGGTTGAGAGTGGTAGGTTAAAAGGTGTTAAGATTGACTTAGAAACAAAGGATAGAATAGATGGTATAAAGTCTCAATTAGCAAACAAAGAGATGTCTCCTGAAGAGATTATGGAGGACAATGATAAGCTGAACAAAAGAATAAACGAGCTAGAGAAAAATACTGATTTAACAGAGCAAGAGCTTAATAGTATAATTGATATGCAGATAGTTATAGAGTACAACAACTCATTACTAATGGATAACAGAGATATGAACAAAACAGCTTCGTTAGACTTTGTTAACAATGCCTTATCGGAACTTATTACGGATGGTAGGTCTGCACTAAAGGAAGAACTAAAGGAAGCAGCACAAAAGTATAGAGACCAAAGAGCTGACATCTATGAAGATGTTACAGGTAGTAGGGTTGATATGGATGCTGAGAACGCAAAAGACGTACTTAACAAAGAAAAAAGAAAAAGAAATAGCGAAGTTCAGGCGAAGAAAGTAAAGAAAAGAGCTAGGGCAGCAATGTCTAGAATATCTAAGTACATAACAAACCAAATATTCGGAAGTGCAGAAGCTTTAGATGGTTTAATGGATAGAATATCGTCCCTACCAGGAGAACTTTTTGGAGGCAAGACTCAAGAGCTTGTAACTGATAAGATTGATGAGTCATCAATAAAATTCAAAGGAAGAAAGATGCTAGTTGAAGCTATGATTAAAACAAAGCTTAAAGATATATATGGAAAGAAATGGTCATCTGAATCAAGAAAAAACAGAATTAGAATTAATACAGGAATCATGAATGAGTTCGGTATTGAAATAGCTCTTAGTCCCAATCAAATGGCTTATATGTATAACCAATATAAAGACCCTGCGAATCACCCTTCATTTGAAGAGACATACGGAAAGGATGATTACGCTAGAGTTATGGATGAAATGCAAAAGAAATTAAATAAAGATTTCTCTGGATTAAAAGATTTTGCTGACTGGCAAGTTAACGAGTTTTTCCCTGAACTTTATGAGCATTATAACGATGTTTATAAAAAGATTTATAGAGCAAATATGCCTTGGAATCAGTTCTATGCAGGAAAGCTTTATAAAGACGGTGTAGCTTATGAATTAGACTTACTTTCAGGTCAAGGTGTCTATAATACTTCTATTGGAGCTGCATCAACAAAGGCTAGGACTAAAAATAACAAAGCTATTAAGCCAATGGATATTACAGATATGCTATCCTCTTATGTTAATGACATGGAGTATTTTGCTGCTTACTCTGAAAATATTCGTGACATAAATAAGTTGTTTACTAATCAATACATAGAATCTGCAATTGTCGATATACATGGGCAGGAAATTATGAACATGATAAAAGATTCAATTCAAAAGATAGCAAATAAAGGTGGTAAAAGCTCTAGCATGGATGGGTTTGTGAATGCAATGAACACCGTATTTATAACATCAAGATTAGCACTTAGTCCTGTTATTATGATAAAGCAGTTGACTTCTTTATTTACTTATGCCAACGATATAGGATACAGAAACTGGGTTAAGCATGCAGCTAAAAATAAACTTGAGCAAGCAAAGATTTGGAAAGAGGTTAGAGATAATTCGGTATACCTTAAAGATAGAAAGTATGACAGCATACTGAATACTATTGAAACATACAAAGATTCAGAAATGAAGAGTTTTGTTCCTCACCCTGCAAAGGAATGGGCTACTAACTTCTTAATGTGGACTACAAAGAAAGGTGATATAGGAGCTATCATGCTAGGAGGTCTTCCAAACTATTCTTACTACAAGTCTGAGTTTAAAAAGAATAACCCTAAAGCAACAGAGAAGCAGGCTATTGATTATGCTATAAAGAAGTTTGAAAGAGATACAAAGAGAACTCAGCAGTCTTCTGACTTGCAAGATAAAGATGCTCTTCAAACCAAAGGAGCACTGTATAGAACAGCGAATATGTTCCTTACTACACCTAAGCAGTATCTTAGAAAAGAAATACAAGCCGTCAGGTCATTAAGTAGAAAAATAAGTCAGTGGGATAAGAATGCAGGGAAGGGAAGCATAAAAGATAATGTTAGAACTTTACTTACTTACCATGTATTTATGCCTGTGTTGTTTCAGTATGTAACCGCAGGACTACCTGGACTATTAACTGATTGGGATGAAGAAGATGAAAAAGACTTGATGAGAGCTTCAATTATAGGAAACTTAAACGCATTATTTGTTCTAGGAGAAATAGTTACTGCAGCAGGTGATTTCTTTACAGATAAACCATGGGCAGGTAAAAACTTTAAATCTATTGGTATTCTTAGTATAGCTTCAAGTCTTATAAAAAAGTTCGATAAGTTTGAAACAACTAAAGATAAGAGAAAAAAGGAAGAATACCTAATGGACTTTTGGATGGAGGCTGCCACAATAACAGGGCTACCTGCTCCAACTCTTAATAAATTTTTTAAAAACTATAGTAACTTAGGAACAGACGGAAGTGTAGAAAAGGACATCCTTAGACTACTTAACTTTTCAGAATACGTTATAGAAGGAAAGAAGAAAACTAGAAGGAAAAGAGCTCCTGAAGCTCCTAAAGCTCCTAAAGCTCCTAAAGCTCCTAAAGCTCCTAAAATGTAAAAGATGTAGACTAAGTCAACGAGAATAGGTAGTAGATTATTGCTATGTTTATACATACAACAATAACCATTTCTACTACCTTTCCTTTTAATTTTTTAATATCTTTCATACTTGAAGTTTTTATTTTGTTTATAGTCAGCTATTAATTCCATCGTGCTAGGCAGAGATGGTTTCCCTTTAGGGCTTCCCCATTTTATTAAACCCTCTATCTTTGTGACCTTTGAGTATACTATTCCGTCATTAAAAGCCCATATAACCACAGGGTTTAATCTTTTGTTTGATAACCTTAGTAGGCTTTGAATCTTTACAATTAAATCCGTTGAGATGTCGTAAAAATCGTCTACAATTATAACCTCAGCGTAAGCTATTAGTTTCTTTTTTGAGTCAAAAATTTTGAAGTCTGTATCGGAAATACTAAGTGCAACAAAAGACCCCCCAAACATATTCACAAATGTTCGGGCAGCCTTTTTCTTCTTATCTAAATCTTCCATAGACTTTAAACCCACTATAAAGGCATTTTTACATTGAATGCTGTGTGCCCACCTTTTACAATTCCTACTCCAATGGCTTCCTTCTTACCTCCCTGCATGTAACCCATAGCATAGGACTTAGAATCAATTCCACATCCAACCTGCATACCAAATACTGCAGCGAATTTTCCGAAGAACCATTCCGTGTACATCTGAGTATGGAAGTGACCTGATACGGTAGAAACCATATCCCTTTTGGCTGCAGTTTTAGCTGCACTACTTTTGTCTCCGTGAACGTATCGAACTCCGTCAATGTAAACCTCAGTAACAAACTTCCAGTTTGGTGTCTCTAACACCTCAGAAAACTCTTTAATCCACATGCTAGGTATATTAGAAGACTGAGCTTTACGAATAATTATTCTATCGTGGTTTCCTAATGTTACGTGAGCCTTTGGAAAAGCTTTATACCATTTAGATATCCTCTTGATAGCCAATTCAAGTTCAGCCTTACCACCCATCCCATCAGCATCAGATTCATGGTAACTAGAATAGTGTGAGTCGATAACATCTCCAATGAATACAACCTTGTTACAGTTGTTTTCCTTGTAAACCTTTATACAAAACTGTAGGTATCCATCCAAACAAAATGGTTCGTGCAGGTCTCCGATAACTAGAACCCTGTTTTCTACACTTGTAATGCTGAGGTAAGCCTTCTTTACATTACCCTTTAATCTTGGTCGAAAGTCACTTTTATATTTCATCGCTTATTGATTTTTTAATTTCATTTATAATATCGTGCATAGAGTCTAAGCCATCGTTTAGCTGCTCAAAATCTCTGTCTATCATTCCTTCGTAAATTTCAGATGATTGCTCATGAATTGTATCCATCAAGTAATTTATATGCTTTATTCTTTCGTTATCATACGCTGATATCTTTTTCATTGCCTTTGTTGTTTTAATTAGCTGCTCTATCGTCTGCTTTTTAATTACTGCATCAAGATAAGCGTCTAGCTCTATGTAATTTATATTTAAAAATACTGGTTTTTCATTATCCTTGTTTAAGAATTCTAACTCAAAGAAAATATCTTCACACCTAATAACTCCATACAAACCAAGTGTAAAATTATCATCCTTTGGAAGGATATTGTAGCATTCGTTTAACTGCTCATATAATTCTTTAATACTTTCTTCAGAAAGCTCTTGTATGTTATAAAAAAATTCTACGTCTATACTAAAATCGTTAACGGTATCTGTCATTTTTTTAATCTATAAAATTAATAATTTTTTCTGAAGGGATAAGAACCGATTTAGATGTGTTGTTGTCACCCATTGATTTTATACTTCCTTTGTTATAAAAAATACGACTAATCCTCTTCAACCTTTCTGTTTCTATGATAATCATAACCTCATCATTAAACTCATTTGAGAATATGAAGCACCAGTGTGATGCTTTGGTTGTTGATATTCCAGATGGCTTTCCTCTGCTCTCATACTCCACTGCAATGTTTCCAGTCCTTCCAATCCATGAATCCCTCTTAACCTCTATAGTTGAGTCGTGAAGTATTTCGTTAAGCATTGTTTCTCCAACCTGCCCAATTTTTAAATCGTATTTAAAGTCGTTATTATAATTCACTCTCAACAAGTTTTTGGTAGTGTTCAATGCTTCTCTTTATCCTGTCTATCACATCTTTGTCTTGAGTGTATTTAAAAACTTCTCTTTTTCCTTTTTTCCCACGACCTAATGGTTTAATCTCTGTTGCAGATAATACTGACAGATACTCCATGCATCTGTCAGCCATCTGCTTGTCAGAATAACCATATATCCTTTCAATCAACTTCATATTTGTAAATATATATTTTATTTTTATTAATTCCTATTTTTTTTATTTATTTTATTAATTCTTTTAGTACTGATTGATATGCATTAGCTGCATCGATTTCGTTTATAAAATATCCTAAATGTTTTTTCTTTCCTTTTATAGTAATTTGTGCTTTCCATTTATTAGATTTTTTATACCAAGAAACTCCAGTGTACTTTGATGAACAGCCTTTTTTATCTTTACTGAGGTTCAGTCTATGGCTAATCAATTGAAGGTTGTTTAAATTATTATTTAATTTATTGCAATCTCTGTGGTCGACAACTATTTTATTTCCATCAGGAATATGATTCAAGAAGGCTACTGCAACAAGTTTGTGTACTTTACTTGTTTTTGCAATCCCGTTATTAGAAAGCGCAACTTTATAATAACCATTAGATGATTTGCTTTGTTTTAAAATCCTTTCTTTTCCTGAGCTACTAAATTTCAAACTCTTTACGTTTCCTAAATTGCTTATCTGATATAAGCCTTCATAACCTGTAATGTCTCTAAACATTTCTTTCATTTTATTTTATTTTAAATTCCTAATTTTTTTCTATATTTCTTTTGTGAATCACTAAGCTCAAAGAACTTATTACGGATTAAAACACCCTCCTGTGTATTGATTATGTTGTTCTTCATGTTCTCCGTTATGTTGAAAAGCTCCTCGAAGTTATCAACAACGAATACGTTACATCCTGCTTCTATCATGAGAGGAATGGTTTCTTTTTGATGCTTCGTAAAAGCTCCTGTCTTCATCTTCAGCTCTATACCAATGTAAACGCCATTGTATATAACAGCAATATCAGGCAAACCTTTTCTATCTGTAAACTGAATCCAACGACCATCTTTAAACATAGCTCCAGAGTTTTGTCGCCACATAAAAAACCCTAGAGACTTAAGAAACTTTCTCACATCATCTTGAAAATCAGACTCCTTTGTGTACTTCTTTTGATTGTACAAATCAAATAAACTACCAACCTTAGTCAAATAATCAATCCTTTTCTTGCTAATCTCTTTAGTAACCTCACCTGAAGTTTCTCTCTCCAGGTCAAGAATACGGTCAACAGTCTTTGTTATCACAGGTTTTTTGATAAAGGGAACTTCATCCGTAGGGAATCCGTTATCCATAACCACGTTTGCACAGTCGATTATTAAACACTTATCCTTTCCCTTGAATGTTCTAAGACCACGACCTACCATCTGCTTGTAAAGTCTTAGCGACTTAATTGGTCTAGCGAAAAGTAAGCATTCGATACTTGGCTCGTCAAATCCGAAGGTAGCCATGTCTACGTTGATTAGAATCTGAACCTTGTTCTTATTAAAATCATCATACGCCTTCTCTATCTCAACATCTTTCTTTTTTGAGTGAACTACGTCAGCATTATATCCGAGTCTCTTAAACTCGCTCTTTAGTACCTCTGAGTGTTTGATATCGGATGCAAACACCAATGTCTTCATGTCTCCTCCGTATTTCTTCCACTCACTCATGGTGTTAGCAAGAATCTTCTCCTCCCTAACCACCTCACTCGCTTGCTTCTGATTGTAATCTCCGTTTACAGTAGGAATCTCTGAAAGTTTAGGCTGAACTAATGATGTGTAAACATCAACATCACAAAGTCTACCTCCATTAATAAGCTCCTTTACTGTAACTTCTGAAACTATTTCATCATATCCCCTGAGTAAATATCCATTCTCATCAATAGGTGTCGCTGACAGCCCTATAATCTTTGCTGAGGTGTATGTATCAAATATATAGTTCACGTACTCTGAGCCATGAGCAAAATGACACTCATCAATGAATATGTAGTCGTAATGGTCTGTGTGTTTCCTTGAGTATAAAGATTGAACACTAGCTATCGTAAGTAGAGAACCATTATCCTCTGACTTGCTACCAAGCAAAAGATTTCCATATCCGTACTTATCCCTTGTCTGTGTCGCTAACTTTATCCTTGGAACTGTAAACAAGACTCTCTTCCCTTTAGATGTTAGAGAGTCAATGATTACTTTGGAAAGAATTGTCTTACCGAATCCAGTTGGTGCATAGCATAATACATTTTTATTATAAGTTACTGCAATTCCTAGAGACTTCTTTACTCTATCTTGGTCTTCGTATAGTGTGTACTTCATATTAATTTTCTTTTTCTTTAAACAAAACCCACTTACCTATCATATCTCTACCTTCTGTAATATCTCCACATAAGTACTTGGAGTAAGCATAAATCCACTTGTAGAACCTATTCCTTGATATTGTAAACTTAGACTTCGGTGCGTAGTCAGGATTCTCCTCTATAAAGTTGTAGTAAAGGTCTTGCATATAAACCCTAGACTCAAAAGCAAACCTAGGCTCTAGTGACGAACCTTGAACTAATCCTATCCACTCAATGAAGTCATAAGAAGTCTCAGCAGATAGCTTTCTAATCTTAAGATTGATAAACTTACTCTTAACCAATCCAGTGTTTAAGAAACCAACAAGGCATGAAATCATGTAGTTGTCAAACTTTGTCCAATCATCCGTATCCCACTCAACAAAGAAGTGCCTTCCGAACTCATCAACGGGTGTATTACTTCCGTTGTAATGTTGGTGTAGCTCTATCTCCCACTTCCTTCTATCGAATGAGTTACCTGCTCCCTTGACTGCGTAGTTCGTTGTGATAGCAACCTTGGGAGACTTTGAGAATGGAATCTTAATAGCATCCTTATTCTTCTTCTCCAACGTAAGACCCTCAGTGATTATGGAAAACAACTTCTCAAAATCAAAGTGCTTCTTGATATCATCAAAACACAGTATCTGTGTATCTGCAGATACTAATTGGTAAGGGAATGATTTCTCAGGATTAAAGTGCTTACCATCAATGATAACCAACTTCTTCATTTGAGATAGTGCGTTCATAAACAAACCCTTTCCAGTTCCTCCCTCTGGATTGTCTGATATAACCTCATCATTCAATATCACTGCAGGAGACTGAGAAAAGTTTTTATATCCGTGCATAAGAAAACCAATTGTAGATTGAATTGTTTCTATTCTTTTATTATCGTTATTGCATACATTCCCAATGAATTTCTTGTAGTCGCAGTCGAAATCTTTAGTTTCTACGAATGGTCTATCAATCACCTGGTCTTTCCAAATATATCCCCCAAGGTCTAAGTAATCTATACGCTCAGTTCCATTTTTATTAATCTTCAACGCACAATTTGTAAAGTAAATATAAGCCTCTTCTTTAGTGTCTGATATGAAGTGTACATCTATCGTGTCAAGCAATGTCAAGAACTCTTCTCTGAAGTACCTTACGCAGTCAGCGAAGTAGTTGTAGATAGAAAGGTCTTCAATATCCATAAGATATCCTAGAACAAAGTCTTTGATGTCATTCTCATTAGCATTATCAATTAGATTATTAGAAACTCTAACGAACACATAGTTATTGCTTCCTTCGGGGCAAAACTTATAAAAACCATTATCCTCCAAGAAAGTCTTGAATTGTATGTGTTCCATTTTTATAACCCCCTTGTCATTTTTTGACCAAAAAATTTGTTTCTCGTTATCACTCTCAACCTTTAAAATTACAGCATCAATTGTTTCAGAGTCTAACTCAGTATTTTTTAACTCCTCTCTTATCTCCTTCTTGGAAGCACCTCTCTTCAGTTTATTCTTTATTTGATTAACCCTATCCTCATCCTCGTAATACTTTGTTCCGAAGTTTGCTGATTGGCTATACGCTGAGTCTGTAGTTTGACTTACCTCTGACATAGGAAATCCTTCTGTAGCGTATTGACCAAGCACATAAAGAGCTAATGATTTATTGATTCCGTAGTCATTGAATGCTGACGCAAGAACGTAAGCGTTATGGTTTCTTTGTCCTTCAAGCATTGGATACTTCTTTGTCCACCACTTTGTAAGGATTTCTACAATCTTGTTCTCATCAGTGATTGGAATTGTTGGTGCATCCGACTTAGTAATAACCTCCTTGTACTCAGGCTCATCTATTCTATCCCACAACTCAGAATCTTCGTTGATGTAAATCAATGGGTCGTAAGACTCGTAGCACACCCTTGATAAGTTCTTGCTTGTCTTATCAAAGTTAGGCGAAACAAAGTAATTCTCTAATGAATTAAAATAGTTTACGTGGTTTTCAACATCAAATGGTATCTTGACTAAAACCTTAATGCCATTTCCAGATGGCGATATGAAAACAGAAAGTACATACTTGTCTTTCATCATTCTTTCCTTCTCTGCTTGTAATTCTTTCTTTGATTCGTATCCATCAAAGTCTAAGCAAATGATACCACTATGCTGAACAAGTGAATGGTCATTTCTTTTAGTGAACTCTCCACTGAAACAGATGGCAGGAAGGTTTTTCTTAAGCTCTTGCCTAACCTCCTTGCTTCTCTCAGAGCGAATATTATTTATAATTTCTTTTGATGTTCCATCCTTTATTCTATCCAAAACAACACCTAAAGTCCTATGGAATGGAGCTTCTATGCTTTTTATATTTTGGAATATGGTTATGTTTTGATTCATGGTTATGTTGATTTAAGTCGATTTATGTTTGCTATGTGTTACTTTTGTGTTGAATAATCTCAGCGTTTATAAGGAATATGTTAATATGTTAATATTTAACCTTTATATTTAAAGAATAAAAAATATTATATATATTTTCTCTCTCTCTCTCTAGTTAGACTAGGTATTTTTTTAATTAGTAGACAATAATGTTGGGGATTTCTCCCCAACTTACTGATTTAGAAGGGCATGTCGTCTGCACTATCGCTAGAGATTGCAACATTACCTGCATCATTCTTTGGCTTCCACGTGTTAAGTTCCATGTAGTGCTTACCTCCCTGAGATAATTTCACATCCATGTTAACCCATCCGTTAGATGCGTGTTTCTTAAGAAACTCAGTTGCTTCTTCTACTTTAACTGAGATTTTACCGATAACGAAATCGGGTGTTTGTCCATCTTTCTTGAAAATGAATCCGTCTGCAAAGATTTTTTCTTCTGCCATTTTATTGTATTTTATTTTTTGCCCACAAGTAATGGTGGTGTAGGCATCCACCTTTTATTAAAATAATTCTTCTTCTATTATAAAGCTACTAACATCCTCTGTTGAATTATCACCAAAGAACTTATCGTATACCTCAATCGCATCCTCAACCTTCCTCTCACCTCCTCTAATGAAGTCTTCGGTAGGTCTAAATATCCCTAACATCTTAGTTGTCTTGTCTATGACAAAGAATACCAATGGTTTTCCGAATATCTGTTGGTATATGTAGCACTGACTATCGTAGTTGTAGTTCTTAGCTGACCACTTAAACTTCTTAATGTCTCCAGTGGTCTTAAGGTCTATGATGCAATCATCCGTAATGATGTCTGCCTTTCCTTTCCACATCCTCCCCTTTATCTCTGCAATTCCAGGAACTTCGTACTTATTATTTTCATGCATAATCTCGTCATAGAAGTTGATGTTACCCTTCATCTCTGCTACCCAACTCCTAATCTCCTCGCCCTCCTTCTCAAGAAGTGCGAATGGAATGTTGTTCTCTGCAATAAACTCCTTGTAAGCCTTAGTGTTCCTGGTTGACACATCCACAAACTCCCACTCTTCTGCCTTCTGAGGCTCTAGTATTAGCTGATGGAAGTACCTACCCTTCGCAAAGATAGGATTATCTTCTCTACTTACTCCATATTCCTTTGGGTTATTTAACAACGCCCCGATATCAGAATTGGATAGGTATTGCTTACCGATACCTCCATAATACTCCTTGTCGTCTCTTAGTTTTTCTATTATATCATTCATATTATAATTCTTTTTTGATTGCGTTCTTAATCTTAGTAGTAACCTTGTACTTCTTACCTAACTGCTCAACAATCTTATCCAAACCTAACTCCTTGTTAGAAGCTATGTAACCTAGAACCCTTGACCAATTCTCTGAAGGAATCTCTAACTCATGGATTTTTGGTTTCTTAACCTCAGCTACAAGCTCAGGCACATCTTCTCCAGTCCATAATGACAATCCTAATCCGTGCATAGCAATAGCTTTGGCAGTTGCTCTTTGGATGGTCTTGTTAACATCAAATGATGTAATCTTGTCAACCATAACAGACTTGTTTCTAAAGTCCATAATAGGCAAGTAATCAATATGTTCGATACCCTCAACGCTAACCCCTACCTTTACATATCCAGTCCTTCCATCTGTGAAGTAGTTCAGTCCCGTGTGTTCGCTTTCGTACACGTTTCTTTGTGCTGTTGGATATTCTAATTTAAGCAAGTGCCATGCGTTTGCCCATGATAGGTAATCCAAGTTACCCTTTCTTTCTGTTTTACCCTTGATGGATACTGATGCTAATTTTTTGTACGTTTCTTTCATTTTATTTGATTTTATTATTTATTTCTGTGTATTTATTCATTATTCTGTCCCTCTCAGACTTCAAAAAGTCTATTGCTTTCTTAGGGCTTTTGTTTTTTATTGAGTCTTGAATACCTTTCTCAATAAGGTCTAGCTTCTTTACATACTTCTTGGAGGTAAGGTTGTAAACCCCATTCTTCCAACCACTACTCAAGAATACCTCCTCATCCTCCTTAGAAATCTGTTGGTAGTAATAAAGCTTGTTAACCGTGTCTATTATAACTACCTCGTCAGTCTTATCATCCTTGATTATCTTTACTGAGTAAAGAACCACGGACTTGTATCCGTTTCCATCTATCTTTACAGAGTAGTTATCATCAATGGCTTGGCTGAATATTTCGTTTAGATTGTATTTCATTTTGTTAATTATTTATTCACAAATGTAATGATATATTTTGGTTTTTACTAACATATCTACATATTTTATTTTTTCCACATGTCTCTTTCTACTAGCTGAGCAATTATTCCGTAGTTCGTTAGGTCTTGGTATGTGTCCGTTAAAGTTTCGTTCTTACCCTCTGACTTTGTGATGATTAGGTTTTTCCATCTGTTAACCTTGTCCGATATTCTGTACCACAAACCAGTCAGTGCAAACTCTTTCTCTTCATCATTCTGTAGCTGAGTTCCTGCACTGATGTTGCTCATTCCATAGTCTATGTGTTTCTTGCTGAATAATTCAAACTGCTCTGCCATTATCTGCGTGTACCCCTCGTATATGTTTGGGTAGTCTTTTTTTAATTCTTCTGTGTATTTCATTTTATTTTATTTTTTTATCTATTAATCTTATGAATGTTTCTCCCATTTCATTATCTATTGCCTTGATGCAATTATATATTTTTTTTGAGTTTCTAGTAGCCAAGTCTCTTTCTTTTCGAGTAGAATCAGTACCCAAATTGCAATAAATTATTGCGTCAACTCTTAGTAGCTCATCTATCTTTTCTTTGTCTGTCATTGCAGTGTCCTCCACTACATCTTTAAAGTTTTCTATTGTGTATTTCATTTCATTTCATTTTTTTTTAGTAAACTAAACTTGAGTTTACGGTGTTAATAGTGTTATAAATTTTCTTGGCTAGTAGTTCTTCCCTGCCCTTCTTTACGTTTAGAGTGATTGCCTTGAATGTGTTTAGAAACCTCTCTACGTCAACGTCTTCGTTGTATCCTAACTTAGCATCCTTTAATTCATTTGTAAGTTTCTTGTTTTCTATCTTTAATTTAATCAACTTATTCTTAAGAATCTCTTCACGAGAATTTGTCAATGGGTTTACTGACAATCCATTATAAAACTTTTCATAAGATTCGTCATACACATTCTTTGCAAAATCACTTTGAGAGTAAATCTCAGAAAAGCTTTTTAAGTAGTGGTAAACATTTGTTCTATGCCTTCCTAAGAAGATAGCAATACTTTCTGGGTCATGACTATTATCTATCAATATTTGAGCAAATACAATCCTTGAGTATACAACCTTTCGCTTCCTGGTGTCTTCTTTAATATCTACTCCAGCAATACTGCGTACTAATTCATACAATCTTTCTTTTTCTTCTTGTTTTTTTATTAAGTTATTTAACATTTTTTTAATTATTTTACATTAATACTATCTTTAGAGCGTATATGATTACTGCTACTGAGATTACGAAGGTTATTATTGATGCAAATCCTCCTTGTGGTTGTTCTTCTTTTTGTTCTTTCATTTGTTTTGTTTTTATTTGTTATTATTAATTAATTCTTTTTTTACCTTGTTCCAATACTTTATTGTCGCAGTCTTATTCATTCCGTTATTTCCTCCATTCCATCTCCTTGCCTTGGCTTCAAAACTGCTAATATTTTTGTTATAAACCAAGAACATTTCAATGCTTTTCTGCCTATCCCATCTGTTAAGTAAGGTGTACCTCCTAGAGTCTCCTCGAATTTTGAGTAACCTATTGACCTCCCTTACCATTATAGGTCTTATCTGTAGGCATCCTACTGCATCCTCGCTCTTGTTGTAGGCAGAGTCATTATTTCTCGACTCTACTTGTATTATTGCTCCTATAAATCCTGATACTTTAACTATGTCCTTAACCATTTTAGTAGGTTGAGAGTGAATAATCGTTACTTCAGCTACTGATTCGTATGCATATATACTTGATACTATTGCTATTGCTATTGCTATTAATAATGTTTTCATAATTTTATTGAATTTAAACATATCGGGAGGCTAATCGTAATTAGGACAAATTATTTTGATACCTCCCCTTTGATATGATTTTATTTGTTAGTATTCTTTATTAATTAATTCGTATATCTCGTCTATTATCTCTCCATCAGACATCATCTCTCCATCTATATCTATAATTCTCATTACCTCATCTATCACTTTTAGCATTCCTCTGCCGTGAGCAATCTCTTTTGAGTTACCTAAATCTATTAATTCTTGTGCTTGTTCTCTCATCTTATTTAGTTTTTAAATTTGATAATATTCTTGTTACTTCTTTGTCTGTTGACCAGAACCTACCTTGACTATGAGAAAGCTCCATATCTTCAATCCAATCATCGTATGGATTATCATGCCACACAATACGACCTCCCACTATTTCTTCTGCATTAAAATCATTTCCAATATAACTATCTATATCTTCAAGTTTTTCTCCGTTATTTTCTTTAGAAAATTCATCAACTGCTCTTTCTCTTCTATCATCATAAGCCTTGATATAATATTCTTTAGACTTTACATCTCTGTTTTTAATCAATCTTTTCATTTTATTTAGTTTTATTGTGTTATTATTTGTTAGTGTATATTTTTTCAAATGTCTTGAATAAATCCGTAAGCATTTTTGTTGCATCTATCTTATTCTCATTCTCTCGCTCTCTACTCTGCCATTCTCGTACTCTGAATGTATCATCTATGTACTCGTTCTGAAAGTTTAATTCCTCTTCTAGTAATTCTTTTGTCTTTCCCATTGTTTTTTTATTTAGTGTTTATTTTTATTGATATGCTGAAATTGAACGTCCTTCGTAGTCTTCTAGCTCTATACCTGCAAGGTCTGAGTAAAACTCTCTCAATCTCTCACCTATCTCGTCCAATTCATTGAATCTATTGCTGAATTCTAATTGCAGTCTTACATTTGATACTTGTGAACGTATCGTGTCATTCACTGCAACTCCTCCAAGCATTCCTCCTCCTAGATAGTTTTGATACGCAGACATTTTGTGTCCATCAAAACCTAGTGGTGATAGGTCTATCTCTACTCCTCCTCCTCTTGTTGTTATCTTTTGTCTTATTACTTTAAATTCCATAATATTTGTTTTATATTTCCCTTACTTTAATATCTGTGGCTCTTGCATTAATTCCATAATCACTTTTAAATTTATCTCTCGCTCTCACTTGTGATTGATAGGTGAACAATGCGTTAACTTGTATAACGTGATTATTGTATTCTGCTAGGTATGTTTTTATTTTTCCCATTGTTTTTAGTTTTTAATTGTTATTTCTTCTGTTTCTATTCCTTGAGTGACTGTTGTGAAATGTATCGTGTAGGTTTTCTTTTCTTAGTGTGCATACCATCCTTAAACCACCTGGTCTTTGTACGAATGCTATATCTTTGTTCCCATCATAGTATAGGTAGCTCTCACTCTCTGGCAATACATACCTTGCTTCCATTCTCTCCAAGATATCTTTCCTCGTAAACCTCAGTAATCCTCTCGTGTGTTCAATTTTTTTCATAGTGTTTATTTTTTTAGTGTTTATTTTTTTAGTGTTTATTTTTATCGATATGCAATATTAGTTATTAAATCTTTATTCACAAAACTTTTATCTCTATACTTATGAACAATCTAATGTTAATAACTTTAATTTGATTATTTGAAGCTATGATTGTTTTTTTTGCAATGGTCTAAATCAAAAAATCTAACTATCTTCTTCTTTGCTCTCTGAGTTTTATAATGCTTTTTGTAATTGTATCCCTTCTGAGTAGAACAACTTGTTGCTAGGCATCCTAATGCTATTGCAAACACTAGGTATATAATCCAAGCCTTAACCGATATTTTTTTCTCTCTTGAAATTGTTTTCATAATATTTATTTTTTTAATTTACTTCGTGATTAATAAATGGATGTTGAAAGTGTACTTTTACTACTGTCCAAACTTCTGACTTTCCTGCTGCGAACATATCTGCTTCTTCTTCTGTGTGAAACTTTGCAGTTTTGTTTCCTTTCCCTTTTAAAGTATTTAAACTTTCTTCGTCTAATACTATGAATAAATTTGTTTCT
>ERZ1046568.1234-NODE-1234-length-18577-cov-9.885326_pt1 | contig 18577 bp, 17 predicted proteins | sample MGYA00383092_ERZ1046568 | MGnify/ENA primary metagenome ERZ1046568 (study PRJEB29581, sample SAMEA5548362) | metagenome | biome: marine; feature: coastal; material: water | depth 1 m | study: Short-term variability in the microbial, nano- and picoplankton... | reverse complement strand
GTTTGCCCTGATTGTTACAGTCCCGCGCCGAATAGAAACTTTACAGAGAAAAGTTAATGGAATTTACCGACGTTGTTAAAGCGCGACATTCATACCGCGGATTTTTACCCAAAGCGGTTGATGAGAGAATCTTAAAAGAAGTCTTTGAATTGGCTAGCTGGGCGCCCTCCAACTGCAATGTGCAGCCCTGGCATGTGCATGTGTTGTCTGGTGAGGCCTGTGATCGAATGCGGGAAAAAATGAAAGCTGCGGCACTGGTAGGGGGTGAGGGAAATCCTGACTTCCCCTGGAAGGGTAAGTTTAGCGGCGACTACAAACAGCGTCAGATCTGTTCGGCACTTGGTCTCTGGGAGTACCAGGGTGTTACACGCCAGGACCGAGAGAAGCGCGCCTGGTCATGGATGCGCAACTTTGAGTTTTTCGATGCACCCCATGTAGCCTTTATTTTTATTACCGATGAATTTCCAGAACTTGTGCGCCTGGCAGGTGATGTGGGTATGTTTACCCAGACCTTGATGCTGGCATTGGAAAATCAGGGTATAGGCTCATGCCCGCAGACCTCTATTAGCTGCTTCCCTGATATGGTGCGCGAAGAGTTGGGTGTAGCAGATAACTTTAAGTTGCTGTTGGGACTTTCATTCGGCTACATTGATGAAGCTGACGGTGCTAATAACTTCCGCAGTGAGCGCGACCCTCTAGAAAAAACTACCACATTTCATTCGGCCTAACTTTCTGGTTCAGGCAAACTCAAGCCGGTTTCTAGCGCCGGCTTGAGCTTTGTAAAGCGCGCGATCTGCCAGATTTACCAGATGTTCAAAACTACCGCGAGCCGAGCTTTCGATACTCTGTTGATGGCGATCTATCACCATTGCGGCATTGCTAAAGGCAATAAAATAAATGAGTCGGGTACCGGCAGAGAGACGAGTAAACCACAGCGGATTATTGACCAAAGCAAGACTGGGGTTGCAAGTCGATTGGCTGCTAGAGACATCGGCGCTGGTCACATTTCCTTGTGGTTTCAGCTTTAATATCAGCAAATAGTTATTGTGCTGCCAGATTAGTTTAGGCCACCACCTGAGCGAGCCCAACAAAGCTCGTTGCTAATAAAATCCAGCCCAGTATTTGATAAAAGCTGCGGCTGTCTCGCTGCAGCAAGCGATTGTGAAAATGGTGGCCAATAATATGACCAATGCCTGCAAATGGCAGTAACCACAGGGCACCGAGCAGCTGAATATCAACCTTGGCGATAACAAAGGCGCTGAGTTTAATCGCGACCAAAACACACCAGATCATAAATAAGGTGTTGCGAAATTCATGGGGTTTTATATGACGCAGGGCAACGGCAATGACCAGTGGCCCACCAATTAATGAGGTTCCGCTAACATAGGCGGCAGCTATCAGGAACAGCACATCTAAAATGCGACTATTGCTCTGCATTGGCTTGCCGAGAATATAGGTCAGTGAGTAAGCGGCAATTAATGAAAAGATAATAATATTCATTAAGTTGGTGGGCAGTACTAGCAGCCCTATAACCCCCGCAAGCTTGGGGATAATCATAATCAGCAGCGAGTAGCGCACAAAGGCCCAGTTAACAGTGTCCTGATGGTCGCTGGATCCATTAGATTTACGCTCTGCCTGGATGATGGTTAAGCCAGCAAAAAACAGCAGATGGATTGAAATAATAGGTAGAAAGATCAGTGGATCATTATGAATTAGCAGTAAGAAGGGCAGGGTAAATAGCGCGCCGCCAAAACCTAGGCCAGAGCGAACGAAGCCACTCCAGATAAAGATCCCAGCAATAAGTGCGTACTGATATCCAGCTAACTCAGGCATGAACGCCGCCAATTTCGCTGTGCACTCGGCCATCGGATATCTCTGTGTTTAGCGCTTTGCGAATATCCACAATCTCTACCTCAAAATGCAGATTTTTACCCGCCAGTGGATGATTCATATCCACATCAACATTAAACTTGCCGACTTTAATGACACAGCCGGGTACAACGCCGCTAGCTGTGTTGACGTGAATATTTTTCCCTACCGCAAGCCTGCCCTCATGCTTGAGGTATTTTTTGGGTATGCGCTGGGTATTATTCATATTGCGCAGGCCATAACCTTCGGCGGGCATTACCGTAAATGACAGCTTGCTACCGACCTCGGCTTTGGCTACAGCAGTTTCGAAACCATCGACCATCTGACGACGACCATGCAAGTAAACCACAGGCTTATTATCATCGTACGTTGTATCAATAAGTTCGTTATTATCGTCTCGAAGGTTATAGTGGACGCTGATAACGTGATTGGCGGAAACGTGCATTTTAGGCTCCGTATTTAGGGCCGCTATATTAACTTAAATATAGGGATGACGAGCAGTTAAATGGTCCCCAGTAGAAATGATAGGAACAGTAATGTCATCCACAGATGATGATCTAGATAAGCAGTTTGGCCAGCTTTTTGGTGACGATGTAGAACCCCTTCGCGGCAAAGGAGCCAACCATATTGCCAAGCCTACGGCGGTGACTCCGGGGGTGCTGGAACGGCGAAAATCCGCTCAGCAAGAACAGCTGCGCGAGGGCAACTTTCTCGACCCTATTTCTTCCATTACGCAAGTTGATCCCCATGAGTTTTTAGAGTTTGCGCGGCCCGGTGTGCAGCACGGCGTATACAAAAACCTGCGCATGGGCAAGTACGAGATACAATCGCGACTCGACCTTCATCGCCATACAGTTGAGCAGGCGCGCAACGCCTTGTTTCGGTTTGTCGATGACTGCCAAAAACACGGTGTGCGATGCGGGCTGGTAACCCATGGGATGGGCCTTGGGCTGGAACAGCCAGCGAAACTGAAGAGTTGTGTAAACCATTGGTTGCGTCAGTTTGATCAGGTTCTGGCCTTTCACACTGCACAAAAACCCCATGGTGGCGCAGGGTCAACCTATGTGTTGATTAAAAAAAATAAAGCTGCTCGACAAAAGACCAGTGATAGTTTGGAGCAGGCCAGACGTTTGAAACGCTAGGGCTGTTGAAGGACTGTGACCCGGCAAGTAAAAGAGGCAAAGATCTCCCCAATGATCGTTTTAATGTCAGCGGGCGTATAGCAAATAATTAAAAAAAAGAGATTGGGGTTTGCATGAACCTAAAAGTTAATTTTTTAAAATTCCCTGATAGTTGGTCAGTCTGATGCTGTCCCTGATCATCGAACCATTGCCGGTTCTGTTTTTGTTGGCCGTGACTATGTGGCTGGTCAGCCTCTATAAAGATGACGTCAGCATTGTCGATTACAGCTGGTCGATTATGTTATTGGTTGCGGTCTTGGTTTATGTGGCTCGCGCTGGTGCAGAGAGCATGGTTAATCTAGTGTTAATCCTTATGGTTGCTATCTGGGCATTACGACTGGCGATTTTTTTGATAAAACGTGGACGCAATCAGCCAGAAGATCGTCGCTACAATGCTTTACGCAAAAAGCACTCGCCCAACTTTGCTCTTAAAAGTTTCTATCTTATTTTTATGTTTCAGGCCTTTCTGGTCTGGATTATCAGCATTAGTTTTGTGCCAGGGTTTTTAGTTGATACCAGTCTCCAGTGGACGCTATTGCACTCTGTAGGTGCCGTTATTTGGCTTCTGGGCATGATTATTGAAACCACTGCTGACAATCAGCTACATCGTTTCAACCAGTTGGTTATAAAGGATCAACAAACATTGGATACAGGGCTTTGGCGTTACAGCCGCCACCCAAATTATTTCGGTGAATTTTGTATCTGGTGGGGCTGGTGTCTGTTTGCTATTCCCGCGGCTCTTGCAGCGGCGAGCCCGATACTGTTGATAGCGCCCTTGGTAATGACAATATTACTGGTGAAGATTTCTGGTGTGCGTTTGATGGAACGAGGCATTGTTGAGCGACGACCGGATTATCAATCTTATCGGGATTGCACTAGCAGCTTCTTTCCCTGGCCGCCCCTTGAAAAAGTAAGGGATAAATAATGATGCGAAGTCTTGCCTTAATGCTGTTATGTTGCAGCCAATTGCTCTGGGCTGAAGCCGAAGCTGAGAAGCTCTGGAGCTTTAAAGTACTGATCAATGACCGCGAAGTGGGAAGTCATCAATTTGTGGTTGTCGAGCAGGGGGAGTTACTGTCGGTTACCTCAACAATGGCATTAGATTTTAAGGTTCTTTTGATTAAGAGAGTGACCTACCAACATCAGGCGACTGAGACTTGGGAAGCTGGGTGCCTGACAGGTGCCAGTAGTGAAGCCAGTCGTCAGGGTAAGAAACTGCGGTTACAAGCCGGATCGCTGGGGTCAGGTTTGTCAGTGCAAAGTGAACAGGGTAGCGCACTGATAGAGGGCTGTGTACGCAGCTTCGCCTACTGGGATCCCAAATTATTGCAGGGCGAGAATTTATTAAATATTGAGACTGGAGAATATCTGCCCGTGGTAATCAGCAGCCGTATTTCGGCTGAAGATAGTACAACTCATATGACTATCGCTCTCCCCAAAGGTGATATTCATCTGCAGTACGATGCGGCGGGTGATTGGCTATCATTGCAGACCAAATTAAAGACTGGCGCAGAGCTTAAATATCAACGTATTTAATTAAGGTGGACTGAGATGAAATTATCAAAGATGACTCTGCTCGCAGCTGTACTGTTTCTGCTTGGATGCAGTAATCAAAAGCCCATGGCCACCGTAGAGCAGGTCGATATAGAGCGGTTTATGGGCGACTGGTACGTGATTGCCAATATCCCCACCTTTCTGGAGAAAGATGCCTACAACCCCATCGAGTCTTATCGTCTCGATGCCGATGGCACAGTGGCGACTACCTTTACTTTTAATGCAGGTGCATTGGACGGAGAGCAAAAGGTCTACCAGCCGCGCGGATTTATTCGCGATAGCAGCAATGCAATCTGGGGGATGCAGTTTATATGGCCGATCAAGGCAGATTACCGCATCGTTTATTTAGATAAGGAATATCAGTACACAGTGATTGGGCGTAATAATCGCGACTACGTGTGGATTATGGCGAGGGCACCGCAGATCAGTGAAGAGAGGTACATGGCACTAGAGAGCTTTGTAGCCGAACTTGGCTATGATATAACCCAGTTACAAAAAGCGGAGCACAGCGCCCGTTAAAGCTTGCTTAGCACGCGGTAAATACCCTGAATCAGTCTGCAGAGCTCTGCGTCTGTGCTGATGTACGGCGGCATAACATAGACCAGTTTGCCAAAGGGTCGCACCCAGATTCCCTCTGCTACAAATAGTTTTTGAATCTCCGCCAAGTTTACTGGCTCATGCATTTGAATAACGCCAATAGCACCCAGTACTCTTGTTTCGGCAACAGTGTCTAGGGCGCTAAATGGGGTCAATTCATGCTTAAGCGTTGCTTCAATACGTTGGATATTGGCTTGCCAGTCGCTACTTAGCAGTAGATCAATGCTGGCGTTGGCCACTGAGCAAGCCAATGGGTTGCCCATAAAAGTAGGGCCGTGCATAAAACAACCCGCTTCACCTTCACAGATACCACGACTGACTTCTTCACTGCAAAGAGTCGCTGCCAATGTCATATAACCACCGGTAATTGCCTTACCTAGGCACATAATATCTGGTGAGATTTGTGCCCATTCACAGGCAAATAATTTGCCGCTGCGACCAAATCCAGTGGCGATCTCATCGGCAATTAGCAGCACATTATGTTGATCGCAGAGTTCACGTACGGACTTTAAATAATGCGGCGAGTAAAAACGCATACCGCCGGCGCCTTGAACTATAGGTTCCAAAATAACAGCAGCGAGCTGATCTTTTTTGGCAGAAATTATCTGTGAAAATTCGGCAATATCCTGTTTGTCCCACTGCTCATTCACGGCAATCTGTGGGGCTGGTGCAAAGTATTGCTTGGCCACCACCTGCTCAAACATATGGTGCATACCGGTGACTGGGTCGCACGCAGACATCGCGGCAAACGTATCGCCATGATAACCATTGCGAAGGCTAAGTAATTTGTTTTTATTTGGCTGTCCCCGAGATATCCAGTATTGGAATGCCATCTTAATCGCGACTTCGACAGCCACTGAACCAGAGTCCGAAAGAAACACCTTATCCAACCCCCGAGGGGTTATCTGTACCAGTTTTTCACAGAGATTGACTGCAGGCGCATGAGTTATGCCGCCAAACATCACATGGCTCATTTTATCAATTTGACTCTTAGCGGCTTCGTTGAGGACAGGGTGATTGTAGCCATGGATCGCACACCACCAGGACGCCATGCCATCAATCAACTCAGTGCCATCCGCTAGATGAAGATTCACTCCCTCGGCGGACACCACTTCATAGGCTGGAATAGGCGCGGTCAATGAAGAATAGGGGTGCCAGACAAATTGTTGGTCTTTACTTAGGATCTGCGATTTATGAGAGCTAACAGGGGTGATTGTGTTCAAACTATTAGCTCCTCCAATAGATTCTTTTGAGCGCGGATGATATCAAATTGACTGGGCGGCAAGGGTAACCAAATACGCCTAAGAAATACACCGCAGGGAGCAAAAATGCCTATTGGATGAATCTCTCGGCATGTGGCGAGGATTTTTGATTGGTACCCGGCTGACTTTGGCGCTGATAATAAAAATCAAATAAGGTCGTTTGCCGAGTATGCAGATGATAGTAAAGCGCTGTATCTACTTGGGTTTTATAGGATGATAGTAACTATGCCTGCGAGGTGCGTATTAATGCCCCGGAAGTTACCTGGGCTCTATAGCAGGTCAATTATTTAGCTAAACCCGACAGACACGCTTGGTGAAACCCTACAGTGCAATTACAATGGCCAGCCTTAAAATTAACTGGATCTGTCGATGCCTCTGCGCAAAAATCAGCTCGAAGCCAACAAACTACAGAAGCGTCTGCGACGCAATGTTGGCAAGGCCGTGGCTGACTACAATATGATCGAAGAAGGCGACCGCGTTATGGTATGCCTGTCTGGCGGCAAAGATTCCTATGCCATGCTCGATATTCTGATGAACCTGCAAAAGAATGCGCCGGTAAATTTTGAGTTGGTGGCAGTTAATTTGGATCAAAAGCAGCCAGGTTTTCCCGAGCATGTACTGCCGGCTTATCTGGACACCTTGGATATTGAGTACCATATTCTTGAGAAAGACACCTACAGTATTGTCACCAGCAAGATTCCAGACGGTAAGACCTACTGTAGTCTGTGCTCGAGGCTGCGCCGTGGGACGCTGTATGGTTTTGCCGAGCAGATTGGCTGTACCAAGGTTGCCCTTGGCCATCACCGCGATGATATTGTTGAAACATTATTTTTGAATATGTTCTATCAGGGTAAGCTTAAGGCTATGCCGCCCAAGCTGCTGTCCGATGATAAGAAAAATATGCTGATTCGGCCGCTGGCCTATTGCCGTGAGAGCGATCTAATTGCCCTGGCAGAGCTCAAGCAGTTTCCGATTATTCCCTGTAACCTCTGTGGGTCCCAAGAGGGCCTGCAGCGCAATGTGGTGAAAGAGATGCTGGTGAGTTGGGAGCGACAGTTTCCCGGTCGCATCGATACAATTTTTGGCGCGATAAAGAATGTCTCGCCGTCCCAGTTAGCGGATACGGATCTTTTTAACTTTACTGGATTACAGCTGGATCGACTATCCGCTGCAGAGTCTGATAATCTGGAAGTCGAATCTCATATTCGAGCAATTAATATTTCATAATAAAAATAAGGCCGCCCCATGTCTGAACTATCCCTACCGACCATCATGGCCTTTATTATCTACGTTACCATTGTGCTGGCGATTGGTTTTTACGCCTACGTGCGCACCAAAAATGCCTCGGACTACTTTCTCGGCGGCAGAAACCTTTCGCCCGCTGTTTCGGCGATCAGTGCCGGCGCTTCTGATATGAGCGGTTGGGTGTTACTAGGTCTGCCCGGATACGCCTATATGGCTGGCCTGGAAGCGTTTTGGATTACTCTGGGTCTAACCATAGGTGTCGCCGCCAACTGGATGCTGATGGCCAAGCGCCTGCGCCTTTACTCAGTACTGTTGGATGATGCGGTCACGGTGCCTGCCTATTTACAGCGTCGCTTTGATGATACTAAACCCTGGCTTAAGATAATTGCTGGGTTGGCGATTCTGCTATTTTTCTTGTTCTATGTTGGCTCTGGCCTGATTGCTGGCGGCAAACTCTTTAACGCCGTATTTGGCCTTGATTACAATGTGGCTGTTTTCGCTGGCGTAGTATTAATTCTGTTCTACACCTTATTCGGTGGTTTTTTAGCTGTGTCCTGGACCGATGTATTTCAGGGGTTGTTGATGCTGGCTGCACTGATCGCTGTGCCGGTGCTAGTGATCTCTAATGCTGGAGGTCTGGTTGGTTTTGCCAATCAGGTGGCCCAGGTAAACCCTGAATTACTCAATATCTTTACCAATGCCAAGGGTGTATCTCTTAGCGGGCTGGAGATTATAAGCCTGCTGGGCTGGGGCCTAGGCTATTTTGGCCTGCCGCATGTGCTGGCGCGCTTTAAAGCGATTCGCTCTGCCGATGAGGTGGGTGTTGCTACCGTGATTGGCGTGAGCTGGTCATTTATAGGTTATCTTATGGCTATTCTGGTGGGGCTCTGTGGCACGATTTATCTGGCCAATCCACTGGCGGATTCCGAGCGTGTATTTATCGAGCTGACTAGTCTTATCTTTCATCCACTGATTGCCGGTGTACTGCTGGCTGCGATTCTTGCGGCCATTATGAGCACAGTCGATTCTCAATTGTTGGTTTGCTCAGCCACGCTGGCTGAAGATCTTTACCCAATGTTGATGAAAAGCGATTTAACGCCAAGAAAGCGTTTACAGATAGGCCGTATTGCTGTGGTTGTTATGGCACTGTTGGCGACTGTCCTGGCTATGAAACCAGACAGCAAGGTTCTGGATGTAGTGTCCTATGCTTGGGCTGGACTTGGTGCTTCATTGGGACCGGCTATTTTGCTCAGTCTTTACTGGCGCTCTATGACCGCGGCGGGGGCTCTGGCCGGTATCCTGACCGGTGGTGCCACCGTTATTATCTGGGAAGCTCTGGGCAGTTCGGGTTATGGCTCAGGTATGTTCGATTTATTCTCATTGGTACCGGGCTTTTTATTCTCTGTACTGGCGATTTTTGTGGTGACAACTATTGGTGCTCAAACTCAAAGTGCTAAGGTGCTTGAGCAATTTGATAAGATGCGCAGTCAGCTGTAACGCCTGCCGACCTGATGCTGTTATTTCACGGTTTTGTTGTGATAGTCATCAACATCTCAGAGTGCTTCTTTTCTTACACTTGAAATGTTGATTTCGAGGTCAAAAGCGCGTGCACCGAGTTAAAATCCGTCAGGGTGATATCACCCAATTACATGTCGATGTTATCGTCAATACTACTGACTATGGTCTGGCTGTTGGCAATGGCGCCAGCGATGCTATTCGGCACGCAGCTGGAAATGAATTTGTGCATGCCTGCCAGGCAATAGGATATTGTCCGAACGGTGAAGCCAGCGTGACTCCAGGATTCAGATTGCCGGCAAATATGATTATTCACACAGTAGGGCCAGCACGGCGGGGCGGTGAACACAGAGAAGAGCAGTTATTGGCTTCTTGCTACCACAGGGCCATGATCGAGGCCAAAAAACACAACGTTAAAAGCATCGCATTTCCTGCTATTAGTTGTGGGGAATTAGGTTTTCCTGTGCGGCGCGCTATCAAAATAGCAGTTGCAGAGGTGAACAGTGCGCTGTGCCAAAACCCCCTGTTGGAGACGGTGGTTTTTTGCTGTTTTGACCCTTTGACAGCGGCGTTATATAGAAATCAAATCGGCAAATAAGCAGAGCTACATTTTCTCCATAACTTCAATACCCAGCAGATCCAGACCCCTAGCTAGAGTTTCAGCTGTCAGAGCACAAAGCTGCAGACGGCTCTGTTGTGTTGCTGTTGGTACATCATCTTTTAGCACTGGGCAGTGCTCGTAAAACGTCATATAGGCGCTGGCTAATTCATAGAGGTAGGCACAGAGCGTATGCGGGTAGCAGTCTGCTGCGACTTGGTCGATCACCTCATCAAACTGCAGCAGCTTAAATGCGAGGGTTTTTTCCTGCATCTGAGTTATATCTATAGGCGCTGAAAAGGTCTCAGCATCAATAGTGGCTTTGCGGAAGATACTGCGAATTCTGGTATAGGCGTATTGCAGGTAGGGCGCGGTATTGCCTTCAAAAGACATCATGGCATCCCAGTTAAAAATATAGTCATTGGTGCGCGTAATACTTAGATCGGCATATTTGATAGCACCAATACCAATTTTACGCGCCACTACTTTTATCTCATCGTCATTGAGGTTGGTATTTTTTTCACGCACTAAACGTTCGGCGCGCTCAACCGCCTCCACCAACAAATCGGCCAGCTTCACTGTGCCTCCACTGCGGGTTTTAAAAGGCCGGCCATCGCTACCCATCATGGTGCCGAAAGCATGGTGTTCAAGGCTTACTTGGGGTGGTACAAAGCCCGCTTTACGACCAGTGATAAAGACCTGCTTCATATGCAGTGATTGGCGCGCATCAATAAAGTACAGAATCCTATCGGCTTCTAATGTATTGATGCGGTGACGCAATGCAGCCAAGTCGCTACTGGCGTAGAGAAAACCACCGCCAGATTTTTGTACGATCATTGGTGATGGCTCACCATTTTTGTCCGCTAACTCCTTGAGGAAGACGACTTTGGCACCATCTGATTCTAGCGCTAAGCCTTGCTCTACAAGTTCCTGAACGACGTTTTTAAGATCATCGTTATAGGAGCTCTCGGCAGCAATATGCTCTTCGCGCAAGCCGACATTGAGGCGTTCATAAATATCTAGATTATGGGCCACAGAAACAGAGATAAACTGTTGCCAGAGATTGCGGCAATGTTGATCGCCAGACTGAAGTTTCACCACATAGGCGCGAGCGCGGTCAGCAAACTCTGGATCTGCATCAAAATGTTTTTTCGACTGCTGGTAAAACACCTCTAAATCATTGAGGGCCAGCTCTGCTTGCTCACCCTCGCCGAGATGCTCCTCGAGCTCGGCAATCAACATGCCAAACTGTGTACCCCAGTCGCCCATATGGTTCTGACGAATAACTTTATGGCCCTGATATTCAAGTACCCTCGATAAAGAGTCACCGATAATGGTAGAGCGCAAATGGCCAACATGCATTTCCTTAGCTAGATTGGGCGATGAGTGATCGATCACCACTGTTTGCTTAATAGAAGCAGCGCTTGATTGTGGCTGTGCCAGACTGCGAGCTAAAAACTCTGCATCGAGATGGATATTGATAAATCCGGGGCCGGCAATTTCTAGCTTTTCGGCAATACCATCGAGATTGAGATTGTCGAGAATTGTCTGGGCTAACTCACGTGGATTAGTATGCATGCGCTTGGCCGCGCCCATGGCACCATTAGCCTGATAGTCACCAAATTGAGGTTTTCCACTTAGCGCCAGAGTCGGGGAGCATTCACTGGGAATTCCGGCGGCCTGCATGGCGGCTGAAAATCGCTGATTTAGAAGCTCTTTAATGCGCATTGTGGTGTTTTTCCCTGTTTTGGCTTGGTTAAAGCGTGGATTGTAGGTTTACCGCTGCTGAAAGCAAACCCTAACTTGCAAAAATTCGGCTTATTGCTATAGTTTTGCCTTTCGCGTCGTTAGAAGCCATCTTTTGATTGTTTTGCGACTCTTATACTGGACTAAATTGGATTATTAATGGAAGCAACGCTTATTTCGCAGGGAACGGATCTAATGCTCTATGGCATGGGTACCGTCTTTACCTTTTTAACCCTACTGGTTGGTATTACCAGCCTGATGTCATCGGCGGTTAATCGTCTGGCAGCAGTGGAGACGGAGGTTGTTTCTGCATCGACAGCAACGGCAGCGACACAGGGTTCGGTTGAGCCGCACATTGTGCAAGCGATACAGGCCGCCCTTGATAAGCACCGTTCGTAATCGCCAAAAAATTTACCACTGCACGCCAATTTAACTAGAATTTACTTACACGGACATAAACATGCCCTCTAAAACCTCTGCGCTCGGTATAACGGAAGTTGTTCTTCGCGATGCCCACCAATCTCTATTTGCCACTCGAATGCGTATCGACGATATGCTGCCGATTGCTGAAAAACTCGATCAGATTGGCTATTGGTCAATGGAATCCTGGGGTGGTGCGACATTTGACTCCTGTATCCGTTTTCTAGGCGAAGATCCATGGGATCGTATTCGTGAAATTAAAAAGGCCATGCCCAATACACCTCAGCAAATGCTCTTCCGAGGCCAGAATATTCTCGGTTACCGACACTATGCCGATGATGTGGTTGAAAAGTTTGTTGAGCGCGCCGCGATTAATGGTATTGATGTATTCCGTGTTTTTGATGCGATGAATGATATGCGCAACCTTGAGACAGCACTGCGTGCGGTTAAGCAGGTTGGCAAACATGCTCAGGGTACAATTTCTTATACAGTTAGCCCGGTGCACACCACTGAGCTCTGGGTTGATCAGGCAAGGCAGATTGAAGATGCTGGTGCCGACTCTATCTGTATTAAAGATATGGCGGGTCTGCTTACACCCTATGCCGGCTTTGATCTGGTAACGCGCCTTAAAAAGGCCGTTAATATCCCTATTCAGTTACATGCCCATGCCACTACAGGGCTGTCTACCAGCACGATTATGAAATGCGTAGAGGCGGGTATTGATAATGTTGATACCGCCATTTCGTCTATGTCGATGACCTATGGCCACTCTGCCACAGAATCTGTCGTATCGATCTTTCAGGGTACCGAGCATGACACAGGTCTAAATATTGAAAAGCTTGAAGAAATTGCTGCCTATTTTAGACAGGTGCGCAAAAAATATGCCGAGTTTGAAGGCTCAATGCGCGGTGTTGACTCACGCATCCTCGTGGCGCAGGTGCCCGGTGGTATGCTGACCAATATGGAAGGCCAGCTGCGTCAGCAGGGTGCAGAAGACCGGCTCGATGATGTATTGGCTGAGATTCCGCGAGTGCGCGAAGATCTGGGTTATATTCCATTGGTAACACCCACCTCACAAATTGTTGGTACTCAGGCAGTGCTCAATGTGCTGACCGGTGAGCGCTATAAGTCTATTTCTAAAGAGACTTCCGGTGTCTTGCGCGGTGAATATGGTGCGACGCCAGCGCCGATGAATGCCGAGTTACAGTCTCGCGTATTAGATGAAGGCGAAGCAGTTATTACCTGCCGTCCAGCTGATAACCTTGAGCCTGAGCTGGAAGCCCTGACGGCTGAATTGGAAGGCCTGTCGGCAGAGCATGGTTTTGCGCTAACTGCCGGAGAAGGTCAGATTGACGATGTACTGACCTACTCATTGTTTCCTCAGGTGGGTTTGAAGTTTTTGCAAAATAAAAATAATCCTGCGGCCTTTGAGCCGGTGCCCACTGGCAAACCAGCAGTGCAGACTAACGATGCGGGTGAAGAGATTTATACCGTTGAGGTGGAAGGTGTTTCCTATACGGTAAGTGTTGCCAATGGCGGCGATATCAGTGGTATTGCACCCGTTGGCGGTGCGGTCGCTACACCTGCTGCCAGCGCTCTTCCCGCGACAGGTGGCAATCCGATTAATGCGCCATTGGCTGGTACCGTGGTTAAGGTATTGGTCCAGCCGGGGCAGGCGGTTACCGAAGGCGAGACCATTATTATTCTCGAAGCCATGAAGATGGAGACCTCCATTAGCGCACCGGCCACTGGCAATATTGTCGAGGTTCGTATTCAGGCAGGTGATAACTGCGCCGTGGGTGATGTTTTGGTAACCCTGGCTTAAGGAGGCGCTAAAAATGGAAAATCTTTTAAGTTTATGGGCGAGTTCTGGCCTAGCGCAATTGCAGCTTGGCCAACTTGTAATGATGGTAGTAGGACTGGGGCTATTGTTTTTGGCCATCAATAAAGGCTTTGAACCGTTGCTTTTAGTGCCCATAGGTTTCGGTACTATTTTGGCCAATATTCCTGGCGCCGGCTTTGATGCGGCGCCCATCTATGATGCGATGGGGCATATGGAAAGCCCGGGTGGCCTGCTGTATTACATCTACCATGCAGGTATTGAAACAGGTCTGTTTCCGCTGGTGATCTTTATGGGTGTGGGGGCAATGACTGATTTCGGTCCACTGCTGGCTAACCCTAAAACATTGTTGCTGGGTGCAGCAGCCCAGGTAGGTATTTTTACTACTGTACTGGGTGCGGTCGGCCTAAGCCATTTTGGAATTCTTGATTTTAGTATTCGTGAAGCGGCATCGATTGGTATTATTGGTGGCGCCGATGGCCCCACGGCAATCTTTGTCACCAGTAAACTAGCCCCAGATTTGCTCGGCGCTATTGCAGTTGCAGCCTATTCTTATATGGCGCTGGTGCCGATTATTCAGCCGCCTATTATGCGAGCGTTAACGACGCCGGATGAGCGTCAAATTAAAATGGAACAGCTGCGCTATGTGACTAAGGCTGAGCGTATTGTGTTCCCACTGACATTATTAGTGCTGGTAGCTATGTTGCTGCCCGATGCGGCACCGCTACTGGGTATGTTCTGCTTTGGTAATCTGATGCGCGAATGTGGTGTGGTTAATCGCCTTAGTGACACCACGCAAAATGCGCTGATCAATATAGTCACCATTTTCCTCGGTTTGGGGGTGGGCTCTAAAATGAGTGCCGAAAAATTCCTCAACCCTGAAACCATGGGTATCTTAGGTCTGGGCGCTGTTGCCTTTTGTATAGGTACTGCCTCTGGTGTGTTGATGGCCAAGCTGATGAATGTCTTTGCCAAGCATAAGGTTAACCCATTAATTGGTGCCGCTGGTGTCTCGGCCGTTCCCATGGCCGCGCGTGTTGCTAATAAGGTGGGGCTTGAGGCCAACCCGCAAAACTTCTTATTGATGCATGCCATGGGTCCCAATGTGGCCGGTGTTATTGGCTCTGCGGTTGCCGCTGGTGTGATGATTAATCTTGTTGGTGGGATGTAGATGGGCCCACTGGAAGCAACAATTACCGAGAAGATTAGAGGGCAGTTCAACCCTGAGGTGCTGCAGGTGACCAATGAAAGTTATATGCATTCGGTGCCAGCGGGTTCGGAGAGCCACTTTAAGTTGGTTGTTGTTTCAGATCAGTTTGACGGCAAGCGTTTAGTGCAACGTCATCAGGCTATATACGCTGTGCTGGCGGATGAGTTAGAAGGGCCAGTGCATGCTCTGGCACTGCATACCTATACAGGCCCAGAATGGTCTGAGAACCAAGGGGGGGCACCAGATTCCCCCAACTGTTTGGGCGGCAGTAAAGCCGGTTAAAATCATCCCGATAGCGGTATTTCTCCAACACGTCCTGTTTATCTCATAAAACCCCCTATTCAACGTTTAGCGGTGGAGCTTGTGCTCAAGGCCGATGACAATCCACGATCGAAATTTTTTCAGGCGACCACGTCGTTCTGATAACAATTCGGAAAATATTAATAATTATTGTTTATTCATATAGCTTCATAGGGGGAGTTATGCACTCTAAAGTATCAGGTAATACTGGCTGGTTAGTTGGGCTGGGTATTAGCAAGCATTTTGGCGCTGTTTCTGCGCTAGTTTTCTCATTAGTTCTGTCAGCCTGTGGCGGCGGTAGCGGTGGTGATGGTAATACCCTCACTGCGGTTGATGGTGCGCCATCACTGACCTCTGCGTCGATTTCAGCAGACGATAACGCGACGGTAACCGTCGGCGATGTTGTCACGGTTACTGTGACTGCAAGCGAAGCCATTATGGCGCCCTCTGTGACCATTGGCGGTTCTGCGGCTACATCGGTTTTAGGTTCCGGAGAAGACTGGACAGCATCTAGAGCGATGACCGCTGATGATACTGTTGGAGATATTTCCTTTAGCGTCAGCTTTTCTGATATTAGCGGAGAATCAGGTGAGTCTGTAAGCACCTCGACTGATAGCAGTGCGGTTGCTTTTGAGATTAATACGCAAGCTGGTAACGCGATTGATGGACCATTCCAATTTGCTAAAGCCTTTGGCGATTATAACGGCAACGGCGTGCATGACGAGAATGAACCCTCTTCGATAACCGATGCAGATGGTGCTTACTCTCTCATTGAAGATACTAATACTCCTGAGACTTACACAATTATTGTTGAGATGACCGAAGATACCATTGATTCTGTTACCGGAGAAAGCTTTGCCGGTACAGGTGTGGTTCTTAGAGGTTCATCTGCTGGTACCGTTGTAACGCCATTGACCACTCTGCTGCATGCTGCAGTGGCAGTAGACCCTACTTATACTGCTGCTGATCTGGCCATAGATATGGTTCTTCCTCTTGGTGTTGATATTGCTACCTATAACCCCTTTGCTGCTGATGCAGATCCTGCAGTTGCCCATAAGGTAGAGAAGGTATTCCAGCAGGTGATGACTGCAACTATGATTGTTGCAGAGGCTATGGCTGGCCTTGGCGATTTCGCCGGTGTTCAATTGACCCCTGAAGAAGCCAGTGCGGCAGCGCTTAAAGCGGTTGCCAGCATGGTATTGGCCTCAGAGGTTGCAGTTGATTTATCCGATGAAACTCAGGTTGCTGATATGCAAGCTGCGGCTAAAACCGAACTGGCTGCAAATGGTATAGATGTCTCTGATGCGATCGCTGACTTTGTATTGGGCCAGGCGTCCGACACTTTGACTCACGTAGCGGCTGCTTATAATGACCTGACTGCTGATGATTTTGGTTCCACGGCTGCATCAGCTATCTCGCTGTTGAAACATGATGCGACTGCTGAATTGGCAGCCATGTCAGAAGCTGCGGCAACGTTCCTTGCGGACGCTGCTAACTCAGATCTGGCAGCTTTTGATGCTACTGCATATGTAACGCTAAATACTGAAAGTGGCGTTAACAGTGCTGCTGCGGCGAATGAAGCAGAGGTCAATGAGTATCTTGGTGCATCTACGTTGGATGTCTTTGTCGGTGGTGTTCTGCTTGAAGGAGCCACTCTGGTTAATGATGTTCAGGACGGTGGTGAGAACCCTGCTGTGATTGCGTTGGCAGCTTCTGCTACAGATCCCAGCAAGCAGGTTATCCAGATTTCGACCAATGACTCTACCATGGCCGCGTCCTGGATTGCTCTGGATGCCGATATCTCGTCAATGACTGACGGTAATCTGGTTTTTGATATTTATATCGTTACCGCACCAACCACAGATGGTGATCAGACGTTTGAAACCAAACTTGAGTCTGGTGCGGTTCCTGGCTATGCGACTCCGATTGGTAATGAAACCGATTTGGGAGGTGGTCAGTGGCACACTGTCACCAAGCCGATATCCGGTCTGTTGGCTGCAAATCAGTACAATAATCAAGGAGCAGTTGATGCTACAGGTGTGACCAAGATTGTTTGGGCTGCGCAGTGGCAAGCTGGACAAGGCGCTGTTTTCCAGATTGACAATGTTCGTTTCGTTGGCGCTGCTCCTGTAAGTGGTGGTGGAGATGATAATGGTACTTCAGGCCCCTTGACTGTGTTCTCTAGCGGAACGCTGGTTGAGGGAGCTACTCTGGTTAATGATGTTCAGGACGGTGGTGAGAACCCTGCTGTGATTGTGTTGGCAGCTTCTGCTACAGATCCCAGCAAGCAGGTTATCCAGATTTCGACCAATGACTCTACCATGGCCGCGTCCTGGATTGCTCTGGATGCCGATATCTCGTCAATGACTGACGGTAATCTGGTTTTTGATATTTATATCGTTACCGCACCAACCACAGATGGTGATCAGACGTTTGAAACCAAACTTGAGTCTGGTGCGGTTCCTGGCTATGCGACTCCGATTGGTAATGAAACCGATTTGGGAGGTGGTCAGTGGCACACTGTCACCAAGCCGATATCCGGTCTGTTGGCTGCAAATCAGTACAATAATCAAGGAGCAGTTGATGCTACAGGTGTGACCAAGATTGTTTGGGCTGCGCAGTGGCAAGCTGGACAAGGCGCTGTTTTCCAGATTGACAATGTTCGATTTGTTCCTGGCGAAGATGATGGCAGCGGCGATGATAATAGCGGCGGTGATACAGGTGGAGATGCTGGTTCACTAGAGCCTACATTCCATAATGCCTACAATGGTGCTGTGTATGATGCTGAAGCTAACACATACACGTTCCCATCAAGTGCGCAGGAAGGTGCTGGCTTTATTAACACCAACGCAGCTATCTACCCAATAGTATGGCCAAGTACTGGTACGATTAAATTTGAAGCTAGAGTACCTAATGGTGGTGAAGCGCGTGTTAAGTTTGAGTATGAGAACAATCCATGGCCGAACAACACCTCTTATGTTCCAACACTCAGCATTAAGGTTAATTCTACTAACTGGGGTAGTTACTCTATAACCCAGATTGGTGGTCTAGGTGGTGAGGGGCAATGGAATCAATTGCTCATGAAGATCTTAGATCGCGATGTTCCTATTCAGATTAGAAACATAGAACTACCTGGGCAGCTTGCTGTTGGCGGTGGTGATACAGGTGGTGGTGATAGCAGCGGTGGTGATACTGGCGGCGATGACAGTTCGACAGTTGTAAGCTTTACAGCGACGCTGC
>ERZ1046568.1232-NODE-1232-length-18609-cov-5.832866_pt1 | contig 18609 bp, 14 predicted proteins | sample MGYA00383092_ERZ1046568 | MGnify/ENA primary metagenome ERZ1046568 (study PRJEB29581, sample SAMEA5548362) | metagenome | biome: marine; feature: coastal; material: water | depth 1 m | study: Short-term variability in the microbial, nano- and picoplankton... | reverse complement strand
TAGGTCGGATTTCGCACCGGGCTGACCGTTAATTCGACGTCGCTGCGAATAAACAAGGCATAGACCAGCCCCACACCAATCGCAGACAAAAGTGCTGTGTAAAGAACGGTTCTGGGGCGCAGAATGTGCCTCCAAAGCGGCTTTGGACGTATGCCGCTGCGCTCGGTCTCCTCATCGGCCAGCGCGAGGTAGTCGATGAGCCCACGTGGCTTGCCGATCTTAGCCATGATGTCATCGCAGGCATCAATACACAGCGCGCAGGTGATACATTCCATTTGTTGCCCATCACGAATGTCGATGCCCACAGGGCAAACATTCACACAGGCCATACAGTTTATGCAGTCACCCTGCGCCGCGCCGTCTTTCACCGCTTGCGAATTTTTACGATCCTCACCGCGCCAAACACGGTACGCCACGGTGATAGTTTCGGGGTCCATCATGGCGGCCTGAATGCGCGGCCAAGGGCACATGTAGATACAAACCTGTTCACGCATGAAACCGCCAAATAGGAACGTCGTTGCAGTCAAGATCGCAATTGTGATGTAGGCAGCGGGGTAAGCATTGAGCGTCGTTAGGTTGAACAACAATGTTGGTGCATCCGCGAAATAGAACACCCATGCGCCACCAGTGGCCACCGCGATACAAAGCCAAACGACCCATTTGGTGAACCGCAACCGCCATTTGCGGGCGCTCCACTTAGCGTTCCACAGCCTAACCCGCGCGTTGCGGTCTCCTTCGATCCATCGCTCGACGAGGATAAACAGGTCCGTCCAGACGGTTTGTGGGCAGGTGTAGCCGCACCAAACACGCCCCAAGGCCGAGGTGAACAGGAACAGCCCCAATCCTGCCATAATCAACAAACCCGCGACGAGATAAAACTCGTGCGACCAAATCTCGATCCAAAAAAAGTAGAAACGCCGATGCAACATGTCGATCAACACAGCTTGTTCTGGCAGGTTTGGGCCACGGTCCCATCGGATCCATGGGGTTAGGTAATAAATTCCCAAGGTGATGGCCATGACCCACCATTTGAACGTGCGAAAGAACCCTTTTACCTTAAGGGGGAAAACCGGTTCTTGGGCGGCATATAGTTTTGGGGTTGTGTCAGACATATCGTTGGATTCCTGTTCGCATCGCCAACGTAGCGACGTCGCGATCCTCCTGCCTTGATCTGAATCAAAGAAGGCTCTGAAACGGTGCGTTTTGCGAACAGGACCGTTTCAGAGCCTCAGGCCAACTGGCTGAGCCAGCGGCCGTACCCGCCTACTCGCCGCCTCCCAAAGCATGTACATAGGCTGAAACAGCGCGCACATCTTCGTCGCTCAGGCGTTGGCCCCAAGCGGGCATCACGCCGAACCGCGCGTTTTTAATAGTATGGGTCAATGTTTCCCGATCTCTACCGTAGAGCCAGATCGCGTCCGCTAAATTAGGTGCGCCAAGCTCGCGGTCGCCCTTCGCATTATCTCCGTGGCAGGATGCACAATTATCAGCAAAAAGAGCAACACCGTCGTCGGCTAATGCTTGATCAAATTCAGTCGCCAACAAAGAGGTCAGGTATTCAACCGTGGCTTTGATCTCTTCGCTCGACAGGATTCCCCCAAAGGCTGGCATTTCGGACCACCGCGCTTCGCCGTCAGTGTCATTTCGAATACCGTGACGAACTGTATGAGTGATCTGCTCCATCGTCCCGCCCCAAAGCCAATCATTATCAAGCAAGTTGGGATAGCCGATCGCGCCCGCCGCACCAGATCCATGGCATTGGGAACATTGCGCTGTGAAAACAGACCCACCACGCGCGATTGCGTATCTGTTGAGGTCCGTGTTCTCTGGCAAGTTGGACATGTCTGCAGCAAGAAGTGCTTTGACAAGATCTGCGTTTTGGTCCTGATGCGCGGCAATGTCCTGCGCAACTTGTCCTCGCGTTGACCAACCCACGACACCCGTCGTTGTACCTTTTATCATGGGCCAGGCAGGGTACGCTATCGTATAGCCAATGCCCCAGATAATCGTGATATAAAGCGTCCAAAGCCACCAGCGTGGCAAGGGATTGTTCAGCTCTTGTATGCCATCCCAAGAGTGGCCAGTGGTCTCGATTCCGGTCTCTTGGTCAACGTGGTCCTCAGCCATGTTCCAACCCTTTCAATGAGAATGCCATTTTAGAACAATTACATGTCTCGCAAACGCCTGAACATGGCTTCTTGTCCACATCATTTCGCAATGGGATCATCCGCGCATCCTCGCGCGCCGCTTTCTGACTGGGCAGGAACGCCCAAATACCTGCCCCCACAAAAAAGCAAAACATCGCAAGTAAAACCCAACTGTCAGCGATCTGTCGCAGCAAAGAATAGGTGTCCATTTGTGCCTCCTATCGGCTTGCATCTGGAGTGAAGGTTGTGAAATCGACAAGCGTTCCGAGCATTTGAAGATAAGCTATCAACGCGTCCATTTCTGTCAGCTCCGGCTGTCCATCAAAGTTAGACACTACCGCACCAGGATATCTTTCAACAAGCGCGTCCCAATCCCCGTCGGGGTCGGCCTGAACATAGAAATCGGCATATGCAGCTTTGATTTGCTGATCGGTATAGGGCACCCCGACCAATCTATGGGTCGCCAACAGGTCTTCTATATGATGGCCCTCTAAACGCGTATCCGCGAGGAATGCATATTTAGGCATCACGCTTTCAGGAACAACAGACTGCGGGTCCATCAAATGATCTACATGCCATGCATCTGAATAACGCCCGCCAACGCGGGCAATATCAGGCCCAGTGCGCTTGGATCCCCATTGAAACGGGTGGTCATATTGAGATTCAGCCGCTAGTGAGTAGTGTCCGTAGCGTTCGACTTCGTCTCGCATGGGGCGGATCATTTGGCTGTGACAGACATAGCACCCTTCGCGAACGTAAATGTCGCGCCCTGCTAATTCCAAAGGTGAATAGGGTCGCATGCCTGCGACGTCCTCGATTGTGTTTTCCAACCAGAACAGAGGTGCGATTTCGACGATTCCCCCGATGGTCACTACCCCAAGGCTGGCCACTAACAATAAGGTTGGGCTTTTTTCAAGGATCGCGTGTTTATCAAGAAATGCCATTGTACTGATCCTTATTCGGCAAGTGTTGCATAGGGCAGTGTTTTGTCAGCCGGTTTGGCCCCGCGGATGGTCATCCACATGTTCCAGACCATCACGAGCGCTCCACTGAGGAACAGCACGCCGCCCAATCCGCGCACGACATACATCGGGAATTTCGCACTGACTGTGTCGGCAAAACTGTTGACCAAGAAACCTTGGTCATCGACCTCGCGCCACATCAGGCCTTCCATGATGCCGGTGACCCACATTGATGCAGCGTAAAGAACGATGCCGATCGTCGCCAACCAGAAGTGCCAGTTGATTGCCGCCATAGAGTGCATTTTTTGACGGCCCCACAAACGCGGTGTCAGGAAGTAGATGCAGGCAAATGTGATCATGCCGTTCCAACCAAGTGCGCCGGAATGGACGTGCCCGATGGTCCAGTCGGTATAGTGGCTTAAGCTGTTTACGGCCCGGATCGACATCATCGGGCCTTCAAACGTCGACATGCCATAAAACCCAAGTGATAGAACAAACATCCGCAAGATGGGGTCTGTCCGCAACATGTCCCACGCGCCTTGCAACGTCATAAGACCGTTAATCATACCGCCCCAGCTGGGCATCCAAAGGATGATGGAAAACACCATGCCAAGGGTCGACGCCCAATCAGGCAGCGCAGTGTAGTGCAAATGGTGTGGGCCCGCCCAGATATAGAGAAAAATCAGTGCCCAAAAGTGAATGATCGATAGTTTATAGCTGTAAACAGGGCGGTTCGCCTGCTTAGGTACGAAATAATACATCATCCCCAGGAAGCCCGCGGTCAGAAAGAAACCAACCGCGTTATGACCATACCACCACTGAGTCATGGCATCCTGTACTCCACTGAACAATTGCACAGACTTGCTGCCCCAGATACTGACCGGGATGGACAGGTTGTTAACTACGTGCAGCATCGCCACCGTGATGATGAACGCAAGATAGAACCAATTGGCCACGTAGATATGGCGTTCTTTGCGGTTGAAAATGGTTCCAAGGAAGACCGCGAGATAGCTCAACCACACGATTGTCAGCCAGATATCAACATACCATTCAGGTTCGGCATATTCTTTGGATTGGGTCGCCCCCAACACATACCCTGTGGCGGCCAAAATGATGAACAACTGATAACCCCAGAACACAAACCACGCGGTATTGCCGCCCCAAAGGCGGGCCCCACTTGTGCGTTGAACAACGTAAAACGACGTGGCGATCAGGGCATTGCCACCAAAGGCAAAAATTACCGCACTGGTGTGCAGTGGGCGCAAACGACCAAAGTTGAAAAAAGGTTGGCTCCAATCAAAATTCAGCGAGGGAAACGCTAGTTGAAAAGCGATGAGCGTCCCGACAAGGAAACCCACGATGCCCCAAAAGGCGGTGGCGATCACACCCGCGCGAATAACACCATCAAAGTAGATATCGCCTTGTTGTGGTGGCTTAGGTTCGTCTGTCTGACGCAGCACCCAAAGGAACATTGCAAAAGCTATGACCATGATCAGAAACGCGTGGGCCTGATACGCTGGATCACGACCCCAATTTAACGCCATCGCTGCCACAATCGCGACAGGTCCCAAAATAATTAGCTTCACGTAGTCCATAAATCATCCTAACGATTGATCGAACGTCGAAGGACGCCCGTGTTCGCAAGGTGGTTTTATGTGGGCGCTAGGTTTCACTCTTTGATCTGGATCAAAAACGGGAAATTTAGATGATCAGGCCGCCATCGGCATCATCACCGGTCGCCTGACGCAACCCAATAAGGTCAACAATATCAAGTTTTTTACGGCCTGAGAAGGCGATCAAACCCTCTTTCTTTAAGGCATTCATCTGGCGGCTGACCGTTTCTAACGTCAGACCAAGGAAATTTGCGATCTGATCACGTGTCATCGGAAACTCCAAAGATATCTGCCCAACATCTCCGTTTAATGTACCGCGACGTGCCAGCAGGTCGAGGAAGGTCGCGATTTTCTCTCGGGCAGATTTGCGACCGAGTAGGATCATCCAATCCCGTGCTGCATCCAACTCATCAAGCGCCATTTCCATTAGCCGCCCAGCCACGTGAGGCGTCCGTTCCAACATCCGTTCAAATGGCAAGCGTTCAAACCGACATAAGGTGACATCCGTTGTTGCCGTTACATCAAATTCAACATGGGTCCGGCCCGGCCTGCCAATAAAATCAGATGGCAACAGCATGCCAACCATTTGTGTCCGCCCATCTTCCAGCGTTTTGGACAGGTTCGCGACACCCGACACAACAGAAGCCACAAACTCCAGAGGTTCGCCGCGCCACAAGATGACATCTCCTGCCGAATAGGTGCGATAAGACTTCATCGTCTCCAAGGTAATCATTTCCTCGGCGTCACAACGCGAACAAACCGCACGATGGCGGATAGGGCATTCAATGCAGTTTTCAGACGAGAGGTTCAATTTGGTCATATTGATCTGTGTCAAAGTAGTATTTATCCCATTTAGTATAAACGACGGTATGCAAAATATCGATACGCTTTCTCGCCACGGTCTCTTTGACGCTAAAGTGCCGCGCTACACCAGCTACCCACCCGCGAACCATTTCCAAAATGACGTGGGTCAACATTATCAGTTGAGTTGGTTATCCCGTGTGCAACGAAACGAAGCGATTTCAGTCTACGTTCATATCCCATTTTGCAAACGTTTGTGTTGGTTCTGTGCCTGTCGCACCCAAGGCACAAAAACACTCAGGCCAGTCGACGCTTATGTCGAAATCCTAAAGAAAGAACTGCAGACAATTGCACAAAACCTACCACAAGGTGTCAAGATGAACCGTCTTCATCTGGGCGGAGGGACACCAACCATTTTATCGCCTGAGACAATGCAAGATTTGCTTTCTGAGATCTTCGGCACTTTCTCAACCACACGGGGCTTCGAATTTTCAGTCGAAATTGATCCGACCGAAGCTGCCCCGACGTTATTACAAACCTTGATCGATTTTGGCATGAACCGCGCAAGCATAGGTGTCCAAGACTTTACGCCCGCTGTCCAAGAGGCAATTGGGCGGCTGCAAACCCTTGAGCAAACCCAAACTGTGATCACTTTTCTGAGGGAGAAGAGTGTAGATGCGATCAATCTGGATCTGCTATATGGTCTACCAAATCAGACTGAGCAGAGCTTTCGAACGACACTGAACCATGTTGTTGCCCTCAATCCTGATAGGTTGGCGATCTATGGCTATGCTCATGTTCCTTGGATGTCCAAGCGCCAAGTGATGATTAGACCAGAGACGTTGCCAGACACCAAACAACGCTTCGATCTAGCGTACAATGCCTCACAAATTTTGAAAGCCGCAAACTTTATAGCCATCGGCATAGATCACTTCGCAAAGCAATCAGATAGCTTATTTAAATCATATAAAGCTGGGCGGCTGCGCCGCAATTTTCAAGGCTATACAGATGATCAATGCCATACGTTGATCGGGCTTGGTGCATCTGCAATTTCACGTTTTCACCAAGGCTTCTCTCAAAACGCAGTTGCCACATCGGCTTACCAAAATCGAATATCAACATTCGGTCTCGCAGGGCATAAAGGTTATGCGTTGACATCCAGCGACGCTTTGGTATCAGCAATGATCGAAGTGTTGATGTGTCGTTTCAGCTTTCCCACGCAAGAATTACAACGTGATTTTCCAGAGCAAAAAGATGCGATCCATCGGTCTGCGATCAATCTGATGAAGCTGTACCCCGATGTCTTTATGACAGACCCCGCCGGTTTAGTTATGCGCCCAGAAACCTATCCATTAGCGAGGATTATAGCAAAAGAAATTGACATGTTTACGACTAAAACGAATGCGCACGCAGCGGCGATCTAGGCTCGGTTCCGCCGTTTTGAACTCGACCCATTTAAAGCTCCTAAGCGGTGCAGTCAGACGACTGAAAATTCGCATAGGATTGCTGGTGCAGCAGGCTTTGAAAGCACAGGACGGAAGTTAAGCGCTGGCGACTACAAGGGCATGACGAGGTTCGCGCTTGTGCTTCGCGAGCTGGAATAGTCAAACATGGTGAAAAAGAGGGGAGCGCAACGGTGGAGCAAGCTTCCATTACGCGCTTTCCATCCCAATTCGGGGGAGCGGTGGAACGAGTGGAACAATTATACTGGAACAAAAACAGCATATATGACATTATGTTTAGTAATGTATATTATGGTGTAATTGGAAAGCAGTGTTTTGCAACACAGTGGCGTTGCATAAGTTACATGGAAATTGCTCCACTCGCTCCACGGCTCTACTTTGACATCCAGCCAACGCCTCGCTCATGAAGAGGGTCCTCAACATTACGGAGCGAAAGTGGGAACCTAATATACATCAAGATAGCAAACTCACTTTCTTAGATTGGCTTAAAGTCCGCCCCCTGAATTTCTGCAGATTCAACAAGGGCTTTGACAAACACACGTGCGTTGCTAGCCCACTCCGCTTTTTCCATTGCCTCAGTGATTTTCTGGCGAACCGCTCGAAACGGCAAAACTTCGCCCTTGGCCACTGCGTCCATGCGAATAATATGCCAACCATGTCGGGTCTGAACCGGCGCGTTTGTTACCTCGCCCTCGACCAAATGACGCAAAACTGCTTCGAACTCAGGTACGGTATCGCTAGGCCCAAGCTGCCCAAGCGCACCACCCAACAATTTGGAACTACAATCGCTTTCCTTTGCGGCAATATCTGCAAAAGCCTTTGGGTTTGCGGTCACAAGAATCGAAAGGGACTCCGCGTGCTGCATCGCTTTATCGGTCGCTGCTTTATCGCGTGGGTCAGCAGCACAAAGGATATGTGATACCTCCCACAATGGTGGCGCTCGAAATCGCTCGGGGTCTTTTTCCCATTCTGCTACTATATCTTCATCTTCTGGGGTTCCGACGTCGACGGCTTCGTCCAAAAGACCGCGGATCAATGCTTCCTCATCCGTTTCGTACTGGCCTGGCCCCACCTCAATTGGGTCTGGCACCAAAGCAAGAGCTTTGGCTTCTTGAAGTAGCAATGTCCGAATAGCCACAGCATTCGCGGCCTTTCGCCAGGCGATACCGGGTTTCCCCGAAGGCGCATCGTGGTTTTGGGTTTCGTTCGCCACAATCGCGTGTGGGATTTTCTCACCGTTAACAACTAAATCAGGAAATAATGCTGAATTCATCCGTCCTACTCCGCCGGTGTCGATTTGGTGTCATCGCGCGTCGGCAGCGCTGCTTGTCTGCGTGAACGCACAATCTGAAATCCCGGACGAAGGAAATACCTGAAAGGAGCTGCAAGTCCGGAAACCAAGTGAACAAGTCGGGTAAATGGAAATACCAAAACGATTGTCAGCCCAAGGACGAGGTGCAGCTTAAAGACCAGTGCAACATCGCCGATGTAGCTAACCGCAGCGCCGTCAAAGGTAAAAATTCCTTGCGCCCATGACATGAATTTCACCATCTCGTGCCCATCAAGGTGCTGCAAAGAACTCGATATTGTCCAAAGACCCAGCACAAGCTGACCTAGCAACATATACAAGATCGCAAAATCCCATTTACTGGAAGTCTTGCGAATTCGTGGGTCCGAAAGGCGACGATGAGCAAGAAGGATACCGCCAATCAGGGCAGCAACAGCAGCGATACCGCCAGCAATGACAGCCAAAAGCTGTTTTGCGCCATGGCTAATCCCCAAAGCATCAAAAATCCAAATTGGTGTTAAAAGGCCGATTAGATGGCCCACAAAGATAACAAGAATACCGACGTGGAACAGTATAGATCCCCAAACCAATTGCTTGCGTCGCAACAGTTGGCTCGACGATGATTTCCACGTGAAGGGATCGCGTTCATACCGCGCGATTGAACCCATAATCCCAACACCAAGGGCTATGTAAGGAAATATTCCAAATAAGAAATTATGCATTTGTGTCTCCCTTATTCTGCTGCTGAAATTGATGCTGGTTTTGGAACTTCGTCCATGCGTGCCAACATGTCGCGAACCTGCGGACAACCTGCATTTGGATCAGGACCGACAATGACTTCGCTTTCCTCCCAAATCTTATCAAGTGCTTCTAGATCCGTGGGATCATCGTCAGGTTGCTCCAACATTTCAGCGACAGCCTCCGCGTCTTCTTCTGCGCCCGAAAGCTGCAAAAGAGCGTCGAATACGGCACCAAAAGAGCTTTCGCGACGTTCGAACCTTTCGGCTAGCGCTTGAAAGATATGGGCCGCATCCGCCAGTGTATCCCGCGCCTCCACAGGGGTCTGAGTGGCGAGGAATTCCAATAAAACTGGCAAATGATCCGGGAGTTCAGATGTCACTGGGTCGAACCCATTATCTCTGTAGGTTTCCACCAACGACACCATTGCGCCACCTCTGTCTCGGCTTTCGCCGTGAACATGTTCGAACAGATTAAGCGATAGTGTGCGAGAGCGATCGAAAAGCATCACGTACTGCTCTTCAAGGTCATAAATGTCACGCCCAACTAGTTCGTCAACTAGTGGACGCAACGCCCGACGCGCCGCTACTGTCAATCGAGTGTCTGAAGAAAGGATGGCACCTATTTCCGGCATGGCATGCTGCAGTTCGCGTGTAGGGTAACTTAGTATAAGTGAAAGTGCTTTGAGTGTACGGTCCATTATTTGACCTCCTGTGGCATTTTCAGTGGCTTTTTCGAACCGCCGAAAAGCGAACCTTTTGAGATACCCGGAGAGCATCCGTTGGTATCAGTGAACCCGCAGCCGCCACGCAAATGATAAGCTTCTTCAACTTGCTCGCGGTGCGTTGTGGGGATGACGAAGCGATCTTCATAATCAGCGAGCGCCATGATTTTGTACATGTCTTCGATCATGCGCGCATCCAAACCGACTTGTTCTACAATGCCTTCGTCGATCACACCATCGATGGTTTTTGACCGCATATAGGACCGCATAGCCAGCATCCGCTCAAGTGCAGTTACTACCGGTTCTTCATCACCAGCCGTCAACATATTAGCGAGGTATCTGACTGGTATCCGAAGGTTTCGCACATCCGGCATGCCGTTATTGTCGGCAATTGCGCCTGCTTCGGCGGCGTTCTGGATCGGCGAAAGCGGCGGGATATACCAAACCATCGGCAACGTGCGATATTCTGGATGCAATGGGAACGCTACTTTCCAATCCATTGCCATCTTCCAGATCGGGCTTTCTTTCGCCGCTTTGACCCAGTCTTGAGGGACGCCGTCCGCAATAGCGGCGGCTTGTACTTTGGGATCGTTAGGGTCTAAGAAAACTCCAAGTTGAGCATCGTAAAGATCCTGTGCCTCTGGTGCATTGGCGGCTTCTTCGATCTTGTCGGCATCATAAAGCATGACACCCAAGTACCGAATGCGCCCAACGCAAGTTTCAGAACAAACTGTAGGGTTACCGGACTCAATGCGCGGATAGCATAGCGTGCATTTCTCTGATTTTCCGCTTTCCCAGTTGTAGTAGATTTTCTTGTACGGGCAGCCGGAAACACACATCCGCCAACCACGGCACTTTTCCTGATCGATTAGAACAATGCCGTCCTCTTCGCGCTTGTAGATCGCGCCAGACGGACAAGAAGCGGCACAGGCTGGGTTTAGACAGTGTTCACAAAGGCGCGGCAAATACATCATGAATGTATTTTCGTACTCGCCGTAGATATCTTTCTGTATGCCTTCGAAATTGTAGTCTTCGGATCGTTTTGAAAACTCCCCACCCAAGATCTCTTCCCAATTTGGGCCTTTTTCAATTTTCTCCATTCGTTCGCCGGTAATCTTGGACCGTGGACGAGCGGTAGGAAACGCCAGCATTTCTGGCGCTGATTTCAAGTGATCATAGTCGAAATCATACGGCTCGTAGTAATCATCGATTTCCGGCATCGACGGGTTGGCAAAAAGATTGGCCAGGATGCGCCATTTTGCACCCTGTTTCGGGCGCAATTTTCCAGATTTGGTTCGCTCCCATCCACCGTTCCAGTGCGCCTGATTTTCCCAATCCGTTGGATACCCAGTACCGGGTTTGGTTTCGACATTGTTGAACCAAGCGTATTCTACGCCATCTCGACTGGTCCAAACGTTTTTACACGTGACCGAACATGTGTGGCAGCCGATACATTTATCAAGGTTCAAAACCATACCTATTTGTGCGCGTACTCTCATTCTGCGGCCTCCTTTTTGGTCGCTTCATTGTCGAGCCAATCGACTTTCTTCATCTTGCGGACCACTACAAATTCATCGCGGTTTGACCCAACAGTTCCATAATAGTTGAAGCCATATGATTGTTGCGCATATGCCCCTATCATATGGGTCGGCTTGAGCACCGTTCGGGTCACAGAGTTGTGGATACCTCCCCGATTTCCGGTTTTTTCTGAACCCGGCGTATTCACAATTTTCTCTTGTGCGTGATACATGAAAGTCGTGCCCTCTTTGATCCGCTGGGACACCACCGCGCGCGCCGTCAAAGCGCCGTTTGTGTTATAAACTTCGATCCAATCGTTGTCGGTGATCCCGGCCGATTTTGCATCAATCTCGGACAACCAAACAACGGGTCCACCGCGGTTCAGCGTAAGCATCAGCAAATTGTCAGTATAGGTTGAGTGGATACCCCATTTTTGGTGGGGTGTGATGAAGTTCAACACCAAATTGTCGCCGTCGTCTTGCACATCAGCAGTGATCGTTTTCAGATCGATGGGTGGGCGGTAGGACATGAAGCCTTCGCCAAATGCCAACATCCAAAGGTGATCCTGGTAAAGCTGTTGTCGCCCGGTCAGTGTGCGCCACGGGATCAGTTCATGAACGTTGGTATAGCCAGCGTTGTAGCTTACCTTATCGCTTTCAATCCCGGACCACGTTGGGCTGGAGATGATCTTGCGCGGTTGCGCAGCAATATCACGGAACCGGATCTTGTTGCCGTGTTCTCCTTCCGCCAAATGCGCATGTTCGCGCCCAGTCGCTTTCTCTAACGCTTCCCAAGCTTTGACTGCGACATTGCCATTGGTTTCTGGGGCAAGCATAAGGATGACTTCGCAGGCGTCGATCGCACTTTCGATCTTGGGCCGACCTGCTGTAGATCCGTCCAGTTTCACACCATTGAGCGCCGATAGATTATCGATCTCTTCCTGAGTGTCCCAGGTGATGCCTTTGCCACCGTTTCCCAATTTTTCGAGCATCGGACCAAGCGCAGTAAACCGATCATAGATTTGGGTGTAATCGCGTTCGACCGCGACATATGCTGGTGCAGTCTTTCCTGGGATCAGATCACATTCGCCTTTCTTCCAGTCCTTGACTTGATCTTGTGCGATTTCAGCGGGCGTATCATGCAAGATCGGAAGTGCGACGACGTCGGTTTCTTTCTCAAGATATCCCGGTGTGATCTCTTGGAATTTCTTCGCAATGGATTTGAAAATTTCCCAGTCGGATTTGCTTTCATATGCGGGATCGACTGCCGCCTGAAGCGGGTGAATGAAAGGGTGCATATCCGATGTATTCATATCGTCTTTTTCGTACCAACTTGCCGTTGGCAGAACGACGTCAGAGTATACCGCCGTTGTAGACATACGGAAATCGATTGTCACAAGCAGGTCAAGTTTACCCTTCGGCGCGTCTGGGTGCCATTTCGCTTCTTTGGGTAGTTGCGCACCGTCCTCACCAAGGTCTTTTCCCATGACACCGTGATCTGTGCCCAAAAGATGTTTGAGGAAGTATTCGTGGCCTTTACCTGATGATCCAAGCAAGTTCGAGCGCCAAACGAACAAGTTGCGCGGCCAATTGCTTGGGTTGTCGGGGTCTTCGCAAGACATTTCTAAATCGCCGGATTTCAAATTTTCGACGACATAGGCTGGGATTGCTTTTCCCGCCTCTTTCGCAGCCTTTGCAACCTCAAGCGGATTAGTTTTCAACTGCGGCGCAGATGGTAGCCAGCCCATCCGTTCTGCACGAATGTTAAAGTCGATTAGGCTTGCGTCCCAATCACCCTCTGGAGCTGTTGGTGACAGGATTTCATCCACTTTCAGGGTTTCATAGCGCCACTGATCAGTGTGCGCATACCACGCTGAAGTCGAATTCATGTGCCGCGGCGGACGGTTCCAATCCAGCCCGAACGCCAGTGGTTGCCAGCCGGTCTGAGGCCGCAGTTTTTCTTGGCCCACATAATGCGCCCAGCCACCGCCAGATTGCCCGACACAGCCACACATCACCAACATGTTGATGACACCGCGATAGTTCATATCCATGTGAAACCAGTGGTTCATCGCGGCACCGATGATAATCATCGACTTGCCTTTGGTTTTCTCGGCATTGTCGGCAAATTCGCGGGCCACATACGCTATTTTGTCAGCAGGGACACCAGTGATTTTTTCGGCCCATGCTGGTGTGCCCGGCATGTCGTTGGTGTAATCATCAGTCACCCAATCCCCACCCAAACCACGGTCCAAACCGTAATTGGCACAGAACAGGTCAAACACGGTTGCGACAGCAATCACGCCGTCCTTGGTTTTGATTTTCTTAACCGGAATATTGCGCGTCATCACGTCAGGATGGTCTGCATCTGTTGCAAACTGCCCGTAGGCTTCGCCACCGAAGTACGGGAAATCAACGCCAACAAGGTCATCGTGGTCCTCGTCCAGGACAAAGGTTGTTTTCAGGCGGGTTTCAGCGGCATTCGCCTTTTCTTCAAGGTTCCACTCGCCATCTTCACCCCAGCGATATCCAATCGACCCATTTGGTGCGACCAGCCCATCTGATGCTTCGTCAAAGGCGATTGTTTTCCATTCGGGATTGTTCTTTTCGCCCAATTTTCCGGCAAGATCATCAGCCCGCAAGAACCGTCCCGGGATCAGTTTTCCGTTGTTCTTTTCCAACTTCACCAGCATCGGGAAATCAGAATATTTGCGGGTGTAATCCTCGAAGTAATCGGACTGACGATCAAGGTGGAATTCACGCAAAATCACATGACCAAAGGCCATTGCAAGCGCGGCGTCTGTGCCTTGTTTGGCGTTTAGCCAGACATCGCCAAACTTCGCAGCTTCTGAATAGTCAGGACAGATAACTGCAGACTTCGTACCTTTGTAACGGGCCTCTGTGTAGAAATGCGCATCGGGCGTCCGTGTCTGCGGCACGTTTGAGCCCCAAAGCAAAAGATAACCGGCGTTATACCAATCGGCGCTTTCCGGTACGTCGGTCTGTTCGCCCCATGTCATCGGCGATGCAGGTGGCAAATCGCAGTACCAATCATAGAACGACATGCAAACGCCGCCCATTAAGCTGAGATAGCGTGACCCAGCCGCATAAGACACCATCGACATGGCGGGGATTGGCGAAAATCCAAAGACGCGGTCGGGGCCATATGTTTTCGCGGTATAGGCATTGGCGGCTGCGGTGATTTCTGTGGCTTCATCCCAAGTTGCGCGAACAAACCCGCCTTTACCGCGTGTTTCCACATATGAGGCGCGCAGGATCGGGTCAGACTGGAGCTTTGTCCAAGCGTCGATGGGTTCCATCGTCTGACGCATATTACGCCAGATCTTCAGCAACCGACCGCGGATCAACGGATTTTTCACTCGGTTCGCGGAATAAAGATACCAGCTATAACTCGCACCGCGGGCACAGCCACGCGGTTCGTGATTTGGCAGGTCAGGTCTTGTGCGTGGGTAATCCGTTTGTTGGGTTTCCCAAGTTACAATCCCGGATTTGACGTAAATTTTCCAACTGCAAGATCCAGTGCAATTCACGCCATGTGTTGAGCGCACGACCTTGTCGTGGCGCCAACGATTTCGATACGTATCTTCCCAATCGCGGTCTTCACGGGTCACTTGCCCATGACCATTTGAAAACTTTTCCAACTGTTTTGGCTGAAGGAAGTTCATTCTATCGAGCAGATGGCTCATTTTGTTATTCTCCTGTCAGGCGCACCCAATTCAGGGTGCATAGAGTTGATTCAGATCAGCACGGTACGGGTGCGTTTTTGCGGGAGTAGAAGACCCAAGTGACCAAGAGGCAGACCACATAGAAAATCAAAAAGGCCCAAAGTGCTCCATTTGGTGCGCCAGTCATGCCGATCGACGTGCCGTAAGCTTTTGGAATAAAGAACGCGCCGTAAGCAGCAATCGCACTGGTAAAGGCGATAATCGCAGCACTTTCGCGGCCTGAAACTTTGCGCAGTTCCGCCTCATCTAAATTCGGCATCAATCGCGGGATTTCTTTTTGCATGATCGTCGGGATCATTTGGAAAGTGGACGCATTGCCAACACCAGTAAGGAAGAACAGCGCCATGAAGCAGGTAAAGAAGCCCCAGAAATTTCCTGTCAGATTTGCTTCCGAGGGCAAGAAGAACAACACGCCATAGACCGCGACAATCATTCCAAGGAACGTCCAGAAGGTCACGCGCCCACCGCCAAACTTGTCGGAAATCCAACCTGTGCCTGCACGGCTTAGGGCACCCACAAGCGGGCCCAAGAATGCATAAGACAATGCGTCAATCTCTGGAAACTGAGTTTTCATCAGCAATGGAAACCCAGCGGCATAGCCAATGAAGCTGCCAAATGTGCCGGTGTAAAGTATGCACATGATCCAATTGTGAAACCGCTTTAGGATAGTCAGCTGATCAACAAGCGACGCTTTCGCATCTGCAATGTCGTTCATTCCAAACCACGCGGCGATCGCGGAAACCAAAATGAACGGCACCCAAAAGAAACCAGCGTTTTGCAGCCAAAGCTTGCTTCCATCGTCAAGCACCTGCGCATCACCGCCAATGGCTCCAAAGACGCTCGCAGTAATCGCCAAGGGAATAGCGAACTGCATGACCGAAACACCCAAGTTGCCAAGACCCGCGTTCAAAGCAAGCGCGTTTCCTTTCGACTTTTTTGGATAAAAGTAGGCGATATTGGCCATCGAGGACGCAAAGTTACCGCCGCCAAACCCGCATAGAAGAGCAAGTATTAGAAATGTGCTGTAACTCGTGTCGGGGTTTTGTACCGCGAACCCAATGCCTAGTGCTGGTGCCAACAAGGAAAGCGTACTTAGCGTCGTCCAAAGTCGCCCGCCGAAAATTGGGATCATAAAGCTATAGAATATCCGAAGTGTCGCCCCAGAAAGCCCCGGAAGTGCGGCGAGCCAAAACCGCTCACCTATCGAAAATTCGAACCCAACGGCGGGCATTTTTGCGACGACTACTGACCAAACTAGCCAGACTGCGAAGCCGAGCAAAAGGTTTGGAATGGAAATCCATAGATTTCGCCGCGCAATCGCCTTTCCACGCTTACACCAAAATGTTTCATCTTCGGGACGCCAGTAGATCAAAGTGCGCCCAGATTGGGTAATTGTGTTATCGGTCGACGCCATGGGAACCTCCCTTTTGGCGGGTTTCTAATTGCCCCACACAGCCAGAACAGCTGAGTGAATATTTGCGTTTCAACTCGGTGTGACCTTGGGTTGGTGCAAACCATTGTCCGTTGGTCCCGGCAAAGGTGTCTCGGGGACATCGGATAGGTATTTTTCTTGTTCCAAGCCGGGATGTCTTGCGTGTTCCATGCGACGAATGGCGATGTGCATCCACACAGTCGAAACTGCAACAATGAAGAATAAAAGCATAAATGGAGCTGTCCAAACGCCCGTGAGATCCAGCAAAAGGCCGAAGGAGATTGGTAAAAAAAAACCCCCTAGCCCACCGACCATCCCGACAAGCCCCCCAACGGCCCCAACGTGATGCGGGTAATAAACTGGGATGTGTTTAAAGACCGCAGCTTTTCCGAGGCTCATTACAAACCCCAAAATGACAGTCAGCCCAACAAAAGTGCTAAGCCCAATCCCAAAAGAAAACTCAATCGGGCCTTCAATACCTGACACGATGTAACTGGTTTGCGGATAGCTGAGTGTGAACAACACTACCAACGAAACTAGGAACGTCAGATACATCACCATCCGCGCGCCCCATTTATCAGACATCCATCCGCCAAAGGCACGGAAAACAGAACCAGGAAGTGAATAAAGGCCGGCAAAAACGCCTGCTGTTGTCAGCTCCAAACCGTAGGCACCTGTATAAAAGCGGGGCAAGAAACTGGCCAAGGCAATGAACGCGCCAAAAACAAAGAAGTAATAAGTGGCAAAGCGCCAGACCTGAATATCTTTCAGCGGTTCAAGCTGCGCACCTGCAGACACGGGACGCTTGCCGGTTCTACGCTGCTCTTCCTGAACCGGATCGGTTCTGGCGAAGATAAAAAACAATGCGGCAGTAACAGCCAAAACGATGGCATAAATCTGCGCTGTTGTTTCCCAACCAAGCGCAACCACCAAGAATGGTGCAGCAAAGTTGGTAACAGCCGCGCCGACGTTACCAGCGCCAAAAATGCCAAGTGCCGTGCCCTGATGTTCACGATCAAACCAGCGTGATGTATAAGAAATACCCACAATGAACGATCCGCCTGCAAGGCCCAAGCCAAGCGCCGCAATCAGAAATACTTCAAATGTTTGAACCGAGCTTAAGAGCCCAACACACACTGCTGTGACAAGCATTTGTAGCGGGAACATAATGCGACCGCCGAATTGCTCGGTCCAAACGCCCAAAAAAATCCGACTGATCGAACCCGTCAGGACAGGTGTTGCAACCAACAGTCCGAATTGCGTGTCGTTCAAGCCAAGATCTTGTTTGATCTTGATCCCGATGATAGAAAAAATCGTCCAAACCGCGAAACAGATTGTGAAAGCAAATGTGCTTAATCCAAGCGCCCGGTACTGGGCTGTCTTTGTGACTTCGACACTTTTTTGCATTTTCATTGCCCCAGAGAGAATCCGTAATGGCCAATTCGTTGGCTTCCTTGTTTTGCACTTTTTTTGAGAGTGGTAATTTGATTTGGATCAAGAAACGTAGTTTTTATCGTACAATAGTATGTTAAAAAAATATTGTATGAGATTTGGAACTCAATTAAACGCCACATTAATCTTCGCAAGTCTCACACTTGACATTCATCAAGCTTAAATGCGGCTATTGTCAAAGAGGAATTATACCATGATTTTGGACATGCCCGACCCGGATCACCCAGATATTCGCGGACTTCATTTGTTTTCAGGAATGGCGGAAAAACGGTTCCTAACTTTAATGCGCGGCTCCTACGTTCAAAACTTCCCACTTCAAGTCGAATTGATAACAGAAGATGATATCAGCGACTTTTTATTCGTCGTATTGAGCGGTGCGGTAGAGATTTCAACTGCCTGGAATGGACGCGAAAGGTGCTATCAGACAAATGAGAACTCGCATCAGATTGCTAGCGCAGCCTGAATCTATGCGCTCAATAATTGGCGCCACTCAGTAAGAGCGGCGGCACGGCTCAGCTTGAAATTGAGGCGTGAATAGAGATGCAGTTGCCGAACAAAATCCCGCTCCAATGAATTTACAACTCTAACACTTAAGGCCCGTGGTCCTAGACGCGGGGCCCTGGGATAGGGGGGCCTTGTGTGAGCCTGGCGCGTTTCATCTGTTTGGATTGGGCTAAGTAACCCCCCCAAACAAGATGGCCGACACCTCACAGGAATGCTTAGCTC
>ERZ1046568.1219-NODE-1219-length-18763-cov-9.194783_pt1 | contig 18763 bp, 13 predicted proteins | sample MGYA00383092_ERZ1046568 | MGnify/ENA primary metagenome ERZ1046568 (study PRJEB29581, sample SAMEA5548362) | metagenome | biome: marine; feature: coastal; material: water | depth 1 m | study: Short-term variability in the microbial, nano- and picoplankton... | reverse complement strand
ATATTGGCTTCAGTAACCTCACCTTCAGATATAGCATCAGATTTTTCAATTTGAGTACTTCCGTGTATTAAACCAGAAATATCCTCTCCTTCATCACCTATAATTGCCAAAAGTGTATCCACTTTAGCTGTTTCTCCCTCAGCAATTCCGATGTGTAATAAAGTGCCTTCATTAAACGATTCGAATTCCATTGTAGCTTTATCAGTTTCGATTTCAGCTAAAATATCGCCTTCTTCAACTTTATCACCTACTTTTTTAAGCCAAGATGCAACAGTACCTTCTTCCATGGTATCGCTCAATCGCGGCATATTTATTACTTCTGCCATAGCTTACTTGATTTTATGGTCAATAAATGGATAGTCTTCTTGCTCGTATACAGCATCGTACATTACATTCTTGTCTGGATATGGTGATTCTTCAGCGAATTTTTCACATTCTTTAACCAAATCCTTAACACGCTTATCGATAGCTTTAATGTCATCTTCAGTAGCGTACTTCTTCTCTAGAATAATATCTTTTACCTGTGTAATAGGGTCAATTTTCTTGTATTCATTAACCTCATCTTTTGTTCTGTAATGTTGAGCATCAGACATGGAATGTCCTCTGTAACGGTAAGTTTTTACTTCTAAAAATGTTGGTCCACCACCATTTCTTGCTCTCGAAATAGCTTCGTCAAAAGCTTCAGCAACCTTAATAGGATTCATTCCGTCTACTGGTCCACAGGGCATTTCATAGCCTAAGCCTAATTTCCAAATATCTGTATGATTTGCTGTACGCTCTACAGAGGTTCCCATTGCATAACCGTTGTTCTCACATACAAATACTACAGGCAAATTCCACAGCATCGCTAAATTAAATGTCTCATGAAGTGAACCTTGACGTGCAGCACCATCACCAAAACAACAAATCGTCACACCATTTACATCATGGTACTTATCGCCAAATGCTATACCAGCTCCTAAAGGAATTTGTCCACCAACAATTCCGTGGCCCCCATAAAAACGATGTTCTTTTGAGAAAATATGCATCGAACCACCAAGTCCTTTTGAAGTACCCGTTGCTTTACCGTATAATTCTGCCATAACACGTTTTGGATCTACACCCATACCAATTGGTTGCACATGATTACGGTATGCTGTTATCATCTTATCTTTGGTTAAATCCATAGCGTGCAGAGCACCTGCTAATACTGCTTCTTGGCCATTATATAAATGAAGAAAACCTCTTACTTTTTGCTGAATGTATACTGCTGCTAGTTTATCTTCAAACTTTCGCCAGAATAACATGTCTTCGTACCATTTAAGGTAAACTTCTTTAGTTACTTTTTCCATCTATCTTTTATATGAAAATGAATCTGCCCATTTTTGAAAAGCAGAATAACAAAAATAATATTTTCAGTCTTAACGAAGAAACACAATTCTGTAAAAATTATAGGTTATTTCGTTAATTAAATATCGAAAACGTTACAGTACAGAACTTTCGAAAACCAGAGGCAATAAATTAGCTAAAGATTTAGATTTTACAACCTTACCTTTTACTCCCATAAAATAAATTTCTATAGGATTATCCTGTTTAATTTCATATTCTGCAATAGCTTGTCTACACGCACCACAAGGTGGAATTGGTTTTAAAGTCTGCTGGTTTTGAGAAGAGGCTGTCAGTGCCATTTTAAGCATCTTAGCTTTTGGATATGTTGCTCCTGCATAATAGATTGCAGTTCGTTCTGCACACAAACCCGAAGGATAGGAAGCGTTTTCCTGATTACTACCAGAAATTACTTTGCCATTATCAAGTAAGACAGCTGCACCAACATCAAACTTAGAATACGGTGAATAGGCATTGTTACGAGCATCTATAGCAGAATTCATGAGTTGCTGTAGATCTTCTGGAAGATTACTTATTGAATCATATACTTGTAATGTTGTTTCAATTTTTACCTCTTTCATATGAGATGTCTTTAGACAAAAAAACTATTGCTTTAAGGCAATAGTTTAATGTATTTGATTTATAATTCTCAATTTTAATATTCTGTATAAGAACCATCGCCAAAATTGAATGTTAGCGAAAAACGTAATGTATTTTCTAATGGACTTTGTACCCTTGATGCTGAAAACAGATATGATAGGTCTAAATTAATGGTGGTGTATTTGAAACCTGCACCTAGCGCGAAAAATCGTCTAGCACCTTTCTCTTCCGCTTCGTTAAAATATCCTGCTCTTAGGGCAAATGAGTTATTATAAGTATACTCAGCGCCTAAAGAATAAGTAAACTCTTTTATCTCTTCACTAAAACTACCTGGAGCATCACCAAATGACTGAAAAATACCTGACAAGAAGCTTACATCATTACTCTGCCCTGCTGTTATTATAGTAGGCTCATCACTGTCTTGCTGTCCATCATCATCAGTATCTACAAACCCTAATTCAGGGGGTGTTGGCACTAGAAGTTTAGCAACCTCAGCAGTTACAGCTAGCTTACTATTTTGATCAAAAATAAAATCAAATCCTCCACCTAACCTTAAGTTAGTTGGTTGAAAAACATCTTGCCCACCATCATCATAGCTAAATTTTGGACCTAAATTCTGAATCGCAAATCCAGCTCTCCAACGGCCATTAAAACTATCATATGCGTTTTCTTCACTTTGATAATAACCTGTAATATCTGCTCCAAAAGAACTTCCAGGATTTGCGTTAGGATCTACTTGGCCAATACGTAAAGCTGACCTAAAATATCTTAGACCAACTGCCATTGCAAACTGGTCATTAAGTTTTAAAGAATAAGCAACATCTATAGCATATTCATTAGGTTTTACTGGTGTTCCGGGGCTAGTTGCATCTTGTGTTAACACAATTTCGCCTAAACTAAAATACTTGACACTTGCCGATACCGCACTAAAATCACTTAACCTGTTAAAATAGGTGGCATAACTAATGGATATATCATTGACTAAACGCGTTAGATAAGGCGTAAAACTGACACCTACGCCAGATTTAGTTTCAGAGAAAGCATATTTAGCAGGATTGTATTGTTGTGAAAACCCATCAACTGATGTTGCAACACCCATATCTCCTAAGGCTGCAGACCTCGCATCAGGTGCTACAAGCATAAAAGGAATACCTGTAGTAATTACAGATGACTGGTCAGGAAAAACAACTGTGTTTTGCCCAAATGAAACATTTACTAATGTAATTGCTATTGTTAAAGTTAAGATTTTCTTCATTCTAAATTGTTATGTTTTTAACTACAAATTATAGTTTAGAGTGTTAACAAATATAATTTATTATTGCAGGATTACAAGTTTTTCTATTTTTTCAATCTGTTTATTTAAACGTTGAGATTTGACTTTTAGTTTATAGATGTAGACACCTTTTCCTATTTTATCACCAAAATCATCTAATCCGTTCCATACAATATCTCTAGATAACGTACTTGTCGACTTTCCTGAAGTATTGGTCTGACCATTCAATGTTTTTACTAATTTACCCGATACGGTAAATATCTGAACAGAAATATCTAGAACATCACTACTATTATGGTTAAACCAAAACTCTGTATAATCCACAAATGGATTAGGATAGTTCAATACATTATCAATAACTAATTCTTCATTATTGTTAAAGACCTCAAATTGTATTTCTGAAGTAGAAGAATTATTGTAAACATCCCAAGCTTTTAGTGTCAATGTATGTATTCCTGCTTCTAAATCTCTGAAAGCAAAAGTAACAGTACCGTTTGTGAAATCGTCTAAGCTAGCTTCATAATAATCATTTAAAACAAAAGGATTAGTTTCATCACCGTCTAAAATCGCAGTAATATCATGACCAATACCACTCGCAGTATTTATGCCATTATCATCTTCTAGTTTTGCTAATAAGGTTGGAGACTCGTTTGTTATGCCTCCAGAAACAAAGTTCTCGTCATTCATAAATAAATTTATAACTGGACCGATATTATCTTCCTCTGCATTTTCATTAATTCCGCCTACTTGTATATCAAAACTATATCCTGTTTGGTCTTCTAAAACGTTATTTCGTTTTGCATAAAAACTTACTTTTCCTTGTCCAACTGGTATACCGATATCTCTTGGTACTACAAAATTAAAATCGAATAGTCCATTACTTACTGAAGCTTGACCTTTGAATAAGATTTCTCCCAATGTTGTAAAATCAAGTACTATTAAACCGTTTGAATCCGAGATATTATCATTTGCCAAAGTACTTCGCTCTATATCTTTATCAAAAACTGTGGCTGTTAAGACACCATTATAATTACTTAAAAGGTTACCATTAACATCGACGACTTCACCAGACATTTTTACTTTTCCTAAGGCTTCAAGTACGTCTGTAGTTTCTGTAATTGGTGTGTCATTAATATGAGTTAGGCGAATACTAGCTCTTGGTATGGCTAATTTCATAGCTGGATCACCAATAAAATGAACTAGTCTTTTCTGAGCACTACCAGCAATGATTGGATCTAATTTTGTAAGGCGTAACGCTTCTGCCATAGTCGGATATTCGTTTGAACCATAAGCAAATAAATAGTCCTCTAAAACTTGGTTATAATTTGTACCAACAGTAACAAAAATTTGACGTGTTGTTGTAATAAGTCCTATAGCACCTCCATTAGTATTCCAATACGTATACTCGCCTGCCGTTTGTAGGTCTGGATTGTCATATTTAGTATACTCACAGGTTACAGTAACAAAACAATTGAATCGGCAATTATTATTTAAATTCTGAGAATCGTTGATGTCAAAAATACGTTCTTCTGCTAGGCCTAACTCACCACCATGTCCAAAATAATTAACTAATAAAACACCTACATCTATTGCGTCTCTAAAGGCATTATTTACATCTGGATATCTATCCCCACCTGATGAAGATTGCTGTTGAAAAGAATCTGAATGTACTTTAATAGAATTTAAAAAAGGTTTTTCTGCTCTTACATCAGTAGCAACATCATCAGTACTTTGTTGTAAGACTCTTTCAAAAGCTTCATCTACATCATCGGATACTAAGAGTATATTGTTTCTCCAGCTACCGTAGGATTCTTGTGCATAATAAGCTTCTATTTTATCTACGACTTCTTTTGCTCTTTGTGGACTATCCACTAACATCCTACCAATAGCAATGTCTAGTCTATTCGATGTTGTCAGTGTACCTTCATTATCGTCCATTAAACCATAAAAATCATCTGAAATCAATGAACTCGTTACGCTAAAACTGTTTAATGAAAACCAAGATGGTACAAAATTAGTATTGTTATTTAATCTGTCTTTATAATCGTAAGATGCATCTCCAAAAAGACCAATATATTTTACTCGGTTATCATTGGAGCTTGCATTATTATAGACATAACGCACAAAATTACGTATTGCAGCAATATCTTGATTTCCCGTACTGAATTCATTATATATATCTTGAAGTGTTACTACCTTTACTACTAGATTACTTTGAAGTCTATTAATATCTGCAAGACGTTCTGCTTGGTCTAAGAATACTTGTGGTGTAATTAATAGATAATCTACATCTTGAAACTGACCTTGGTTATCAGTTAATATGGTTCCTTTTAAATTTTGATTAAATAATTGACTATTGGCCTCACGCTTTGGATTTAGAAAATCTGAACCAGAGAAAGCTACATAATTTCTAACTTCTCCAGCATTTGTTTTTAAACTAAATTCTGAAGATTGATTTTCATTTTGTACAAACTGTACATTGTGTATGTCTGTAATATCCCAAATCTGTTCAACATCTGAAGCATTACTCAGATTATATTGTACAATTCCTGAACTAGAAGCAACCGAATTATTTTGAAAGAATAATTGCTTATCTACATACTGTAATTGTCGTGTAGCTTGAACCGAAATATAGTCTAAGTATGCCGAAGCCACAGGATTTCCTCCGTTATCGTACTCTAAATCTATATCAAGTGTTTCTCCGGTAACATTAACCTCTCTGAAAAAAAAGGCACCTGCTCCATAGGTAAAACCATCTGGGTTAATTGGAGGTAAATTTATTGTGGAAGCATCACCATTTAGCGTAACACCCATTGAACTTGGTAATTCTGAAACAGAACCAAATAAAAGTGTAACATCTACAGGTAAAGAAGTGTCTAGATTTGGTATTTCAAAATTATAAGAGCGTTGCGTTTCGATATCGAACTTATCTCCAAACCATCGTCTACCTAATTTTACTAAATTAAATTCATCTACTTCATAAAAATCATTATCCTGAAAAGTATCTATTGTAAGATCTGCTGGTTGGTCTGTTTGACTAATTTCAGAAAGACGTTTACCATTTCCAGAGCTAATATTCACATAATAGTAGGTCTTATCCGTATATAAATTGATATTGGTATTTTGCTCTTGATTGAATCCCTGTGGACCATTTGCATAAAGTAGAATGTAATCCTCGTTATCAAAACGACCATCTTCCTCACCAATAAATTGAATTGCATTTTCTGACGGGTCAATAAGACTAGGTTCAGAATTTAGATAGGGTAACATATCACCACCATTTCCATAGATTTTTACACTTCTTGGGTCGACTGAATTTACATTTACACCTAACTGACCTAAAAAATTCTTTGATAACCTGTGAACACCAGTAGTATCTACATAGAATCTATACCATTCACCTGAAGCTAAAACAGAATTACTTATGGAAGAAAAAGAAGAGTTATTTGAAATACGGTTTTCAGCACCTAAATTATAATTAATTGTAAAACTTTTAATTTTTTTGAACGAATTACCATCTTTAATAATAGGGTTTATTTCAAAATAAACAGAACGCTTACCTCTAGCATTAACGTTAATCAGTTTCGCTTTTGCTTCAGAAGCAATTGACGCTATGTTTAAATCTTTTAACTCAGATTTTGAAATTGGATTATATATTACATTGCCTAAAGTTACTGAGGATTCATTTATTGGTCCATTTTCTGACCATTCTGCAAAATAGACTAAACCTGAATCAAAAGAGTAGCTAAAGTGATTAGATTCAAAGGAAGGTACTACAACTTTTGCATAACCAGCCTCTAGGTTTTGATACCCATTCCAATTAATAGAAAATTGTTTTTGCTGAGCATACGAAAAAAAACAGATTAGTATATAAATAGTAGTAAAGCTCTTTTTCATTTTAAATAAACGTACAAGTTTATACCTTATTATAAGGTCACAATTTTTATTTCAAAAGTACAACAATAATTTATTTTAGTACTCGTTATTGATAAGTGAATTTAGTAGTAAAATCGATAAAAAATCCGTTGTAATGAATGAAAAACAGGATGAAATGCATTATTTTTTGCACTTTATCGATTAAAAATGTTGTTTGTTTATCTTTAATTGCTATATTGCACGTCAATTTAAAAGAACTTACTTAATCAATAGTTATGAGAAACGTCATAAATTTTAAATTATTAGCAGCCGCAGCCCTGATAGTTACTGCTTATAGTTGTAAACGCTCTTCAAATTCCAGTAACGTTGATAGTGCTACTGGATGGGCTATAAATGACAAGCAAGGTGGATTTCAGTACAACACCCAGTTTAAAGAACAAGAAACTCCCCCAGGCACCATATTTATTGAAGGTGGTACTTTTACCATGGGTAAAGTACAAGATGATCCTATGCATGATTGGAATAATACTCCAACTCAACAACATGTTCAATCTTATTATATGGACGAATCTGAGGTGACCAATGTAAACTATTTAATGTATTTAGACTATCTAAAAACTGTGTATCCACCAAGCGACCCAAATTACATTAATATTTATAAAGGAGCTTTGCCAGATACGTTAGTATGGAGAAATAGATTGGGCTACACTGAAATGATGGTAAACAACTATTTACGTAATCCAGCATTCGGTAATTACCCAGTAGTAGGTGTAAGCTGGATTCAGGCTGTAGAATATGCAAGCTGGAGATCTGATAGAGTAGCAGAAATGTCATTACAGAAAGCGGGCTATCTCGAAAGAGATTCTCAGTACACTGCCGAAGCAGGGAGTACTTTCAGCACAGACACATACATAAACGCACCAACAAAAACTTATGGTGGTAATGATTCTATAATCAACCCTGTTAAGTCTAGAAAACGTGTACAAGTCAATTTAAAGGGAGACACGATAAATGTATATGCAAAAAGAGAATCTGGTCTTTTTGGACCAAAATATAGGTTACCAACTGAAGTAGAGTGGGAATACGCTGCGCTTGGAATGAGTGAACTGAGAAGTTATAACATTTACAGAGGTAGAAAAAAATATCCTTGGGATGGACAGTATACGCGTTCTGGAAGTCGTGCACAACGTGGTGATCAGTTAGCTAACTTTAAGCAAAGTAAAGGTGACTATGGCGGAATAGCGGGATGGTCTGATGATGGTGCCGACATCACTCAAGAGGTGAAGTATTACGAGCCTAATGATCATGGATTATATGATATGGCAGGTAATGTTGCTGAATGGGTTGCTGATGTTTACAGACCTATAGTTGATGATGAATTTAATGACTTTAACTACTACAGAGGAAACACTTATTATAAAAATGAAATTAATGACGACGGTAGTGTAAAGATTGTTAAAAAAACAGTATATGATACCCTAAGTAATGGTAAAATTGTTGCTAGAGCTCTACCTGGAGAAATATCTCAAAAACCAGTTGATGAACAAGAAACATACTTAAGAACTAATTTTGATAAAAGCGATAACAGAAACTTTAGAGATGGTGATCAAAAATCATCAAGATTCTATCGTGATAATTTTGAAGATGGTATTGAAGGAGAGTTTGATACTCGAAAGGTATATAACTCACCAAAGCATTCTATAGATAAAGATTCTGCTAGTGGAAATATGCTTAAAGAATATGATAAATCTTCAAGAAGAACATCACTAATTAATGATGAAGCTCGTGTATTCAAAGGAGGTTCATGGAAGGATAGAACTTACTGGATTGATCCTGCACAACGCAGATTCTTTCCTCAGGATATGGCTACAGATTATATCGGTTTTAGATGTGCTGTTTCTAGAGTTGGATCAAAATCTAAGTCTAACAAAAAGAAGCGTAACTAATTTAGTTACTTAAATTATAAATTAAAGTCCTAACAATTGTTAGGACTTTTTTATTTTTATAATATGAATTTGAAAACTTTATACAATATATTTTTGGGAAACCAGTCTATCTGTACAGATACACGTAAACTTAAAAAAAACGATATTTACTTTGCCCTTAAAGGTGAAAACTTTGATGGTAATAAATTTGCCAAAACTGCATTAGATAATGGTGCAAGTTATTGTATTATTGATGACACATCTATTAAAAGTTTATCTGATAAATTTATTTTAGTTAAAAATACTCTTGAGGCACTTCAAAAATTAGCAAATCACCATCGTAAACAATTGACTTATCCAATTATTGGATTAACAGGAAGTAATGGTAAGACAACTACTAAAGAATTAATTTATAATGTACTTTCTTCAAACTATAAAGTAAAAGCTACAAAAGGTAACCTTAATAACCATATAGGTGTACCATTGACATTATTAAGCTTTACAGAAGATTTGGATTTTGGGATTGTCGAAATAGGTGCAAATCACCAAAAAGAAATTGAATTTTTGTCTGCAATAGCAGAACCTGATTTTGGGCTTATTACTAATTTCGGAAAAGCACATCTTGAGGGTTTTGAAGGGATTGTTGGTGTGATTAAAGGAAAATCAGAACTATATGATTATTTAAAAGCGCATAAAAAAACTATTTTTATAAATAAAGATGACAAAACGCAAGTCAAACAAATAGGTAACTATAAAAAACTATCAACATTTGGTTCTGGTAGAGATAATAATTGTACTCTAACATTTATAAGCGCGAATCCATTTGTTTATCTTTCATATGAAGATGTTGTAATTAAAAGTCAATTAATAGGTAGTTACAACTACAGTAATATTGCTGTTGCAGCAGCTATCGGAAAGTATTTTAATGTATCAAAAAATGATATAAAACAGTCTATTGAAACTTACAAACCTGACAATAATCGGTCCGAAATAAAGCAGCTAAAGTCTAATGAAATTATAATGGATGCATACAATGCTAACCCAACAAGTATGTTAGCTGCTCTTAATAATTTTAAACAATTAGAGGTTAAAAATAAATTTCTATTTCTTGGAGACATGTTTGAACTTGGAAAGTCATCATCTAAAGAGCATCAGGCTATTGTTGACTTTACTGAAAGTCATTTTGATGAAAATATCTATCTGATTGGGGAAAACTTTTACGCAACTAGAACCAAAAAGAATACTCTCAAATTTTCTTCATTTCAAGATTTAAACGAAGTACTCGAAAATAAATCAATCAAAGATGCTATGATACTAATTAAAGGTTCAAGAGGCATGGCATTGGAAAGAATACTAGATATTCTTTGAGCCTTTTTATTAATAATAATTTAAAAAATCCATTTCATATGAAATGGATTTTTTGTGGGTCATACTGGATTCGAACCAGTGACTTCTACCCTGTCAAGGTAACACTCTGAACCAACTGAGTTAATGACCCAAATTTAAAACCAAAAAAGTCTACATTTCTGTAGACTTCTGTGGGCGCGAAGGGATTCGAACCCCTGACCCCTTGGGTGTAAACCAAGTGCTCTGAACCAACTGAGCTACGCGCCCGATAATCGGTTAGCAAATATAGACTAGTTTTTAAAATCTCAAAAGAATTTCAACAAAAAAATTATAATATTTCAGCTACCACAAAAGTACTTCCTCCAATATAAATACAATCCTTCTGATTAGCATTAGATTTTGCCGCTAAATAAGCTTTTTCTACTGAATTATAAACTTTGTATTTATATTTATTGTCTTCAAAAACTCTAGCTATTTTCTCTGTATCTAGACCGCGTAACACATTGGGTTTACATAGGTAATATTTAGCTGATTTAGGTAATATATCAATAATTTTCTCTAAATCCTTGTCACTGACAACACCAAACACAATATGAATATCTGCTAAACACTCATCCTTTAGCTGCCGCATAGTATAGGTTAACCCTTCTTTATTATGAGCTGTATCGCATACAATTTTAGGATTTTCACCTAGTAGCTGCCATCTTCCTATTAAATTAGTATTCTTTACCACATTAAGAAGACCAGATTTCAATACCTTATTAGAGATGTTAAATCCAGATGCTTTAAGAACCTCAATAGATTTCATTACTGTTTTTATATTGTTGTCCTGATAAGACCCTTTTAAATCGCTATCTAAAACTTTATTAACGATTTGGTCAGCAAAATAAATTTTTGATTTTTGTTCCTTTGCTTTTTTATGAAATATTGCTTCTGTTTCATCATGTGTCTCGCCAATGACTACGGGTATATTCTGCTTAATAATACCTGCTTTTTCAAAAGCTATTTTTGGTAGTGTATTCCCTAAAAATTGAACATGGTCTAATCCAATATTTGTGATAACAGATAACTCAGGGATTATAATATTAGTAGAATCTAATCGACCACCGAGTCCAACTTCTATAATAGCAATATCAACTTTTTCTTTTGCGAAATATTCAAACGCTAAACCAACAGTCATTTCGAAAAAAGACAAAGAATTCTCTTCAAAGAAAGCTTTATGCTTTTTTACAAATTCCATTATAAACTGTTTTGATATATCCTTACCATTAATTTTTATGCGCTCACGATAATCTTTTAAATGAGGAGAGGTATACAAACCAACTTTATAACCAGCTTCTTGTAAAACAGAAGCTAACATATGACTACAAGAGCCTTTTCCGTTTGTACCACCAACATGTATAGATTTGAAATTGTTCTCAGGATTCTTGAGATAATCTGCTAAAAGTAATGTGTTATAAAGGTCTTTTTTATATGCAGATTTGCCCTGAGATTGATATATTGGCAATTGGTTAAATAACCAATTAACTGTCTTAAGATAATTCATTAATTATTGACCTAAAGCAAAATTAACACTAACGTAACCAATCTGTATATCTGGGGCATTTTGATTAGGAGTAAATTTAAACGACAATGCTGTTTTCTTAGCTGCTTCAAACAGACAGCTAGTTCCATTAGTCCCTTGAATTCCAGGCGTAGCTTTTACAACTTTACCATTTCTATTAACCCTTATTTCTACGACAACCAAACCTTCTTCGTTACATTCTTGCTCAAACTTGTTACTATATACCTTATCTCTTCCTCCTAAACCGAAATCTACACCATCTTTACCGGGGCCAGAATCCGCAAAAACACTAGTCGCATAAGGGTCACCATTTAGTTGCCCTTTATTTCCTGGCTTATTATCGTCTCCTTCTCCACCATGATCATTACCTTTTGAGTTTTTTACAGCACCAATAAGATTATCTAGTTTCTTTTTCTTTTCTGCATCTTCTCTTTTCTTTCTTTCTTCTGCTTCTCGTTTTAAACGTTCAGCTCTTTCGGCTTCAGCTTTTGCTTTAGCCTCTGCAGTTTTCTTCTTTTTAATAGCTATAGCTTCTTCAGAATCTTGAGTTAAAACCTTTTCAGATTTTTCTAGTGTTTTATTATTTTCTGCCGGGTTTTTTTTAACCATTTGTGACTCAGCTTGTATTGGTTCACTTAAAGGTCTATTTCCTTTACCTGTGTTATTAGTACCAAAATTAACAGCAACGCCATACTCTTCTGGTGGGTCAATATATTGTGGTCCCACAATAAAAATAAGGAGTACTAAGATTAACAATATTAAGGTTGTTATCTTTGCAGAATTTTTTTCGTGTTTAGTTTTTAGGTACTTCATGTCAACTTTGTGTTCAATATACAAACGGATAACTCAGCTGAAATATTATTGCTTTGCTTTGAACTTAATCAGTGGAGAGAAAGGTACAAAAACTAGTTTTCCATGTTGTATACCAGGTTTTAATTTAGGTAGCATTTTGTATCACGAACAGCTTGATGTTCTAATCTACTGTATACTATAATAGCCCACACTAGTTAGATTTCACAGCTAATGTTGATTTTATCTTATTCCTGTTGGCGATATCCATAATAAAAACCACATGTTTTAAATCTACATCTTGATCAGACCTTATTGTAATTGTTGGAGAGTCTGAACCTCCAACTTTTTCTGTAACTACTGCCTCTAATTGATTTTTTGGGACTTGTTTTAAGTCTACAAAATATTGTAAATCCTTATTTACACTAACCGATACATTTTTGGTTTGGGTAGTTTTACTACTTGATTTTGGTAATAATAAATCAATAGCTTCAGCTGAAACTAATGTAGACGCAATCATAAAAAATATCAGTAACAAGAAAACAATATCTGTCATTGACGACATATTAAATTCTGGTGTAACTTTATTTCTTCCGCGTAAATTCATACTAAATCGGTTCGTTTAAAAGATCTAAAAACTCTACCGAATTCGCTTCCATTTTATAAACCACTTTGTTAGTTTTTACTACCAAGTGATTGTAAGCTATGTACGCTACAATACCAACGATTAATCCACCAACTGTTGTTGTCATCGCTGTATATAATCCATCTGCTAGTGTCTTAATATCTATTGAGCCACCAGAATTAGCAATTTCAAAAATTGATAAAATCATACCAATCACAGTTCCTAAAAATCCTATCATTGGTGCTGCTCCAGATATTGTTGCAAGTACGCTTACATTTTTTTCTAAACCATAAATTTCTAAGCGTCCTGCATTCTCGATTGCTGTATTAATATCATCAAGTGGTTTTCCTATTCTAGAAACACCTTTGCTAATTAATCTTGATACTGGTGAATTGGCTGTTGCACATAGGTTTTGAGCAGAGTCAATTTTTCCATCACTGACATAATCTCTAATTTGATTCATAAAATTAGAGTCTACTTTTGAAGCTTCTTTGATTGCAAAAATTCTTTCAAAATAAATATAAACTGCCACCACGAAGAGAAGTGCTAGAATAATAATTATAATAATTCCTGCTGTTCCACCAGTTGTAATTAGCTCTATTATAGATAGTGTTTTTTCTACTGACTCGTCTTCAACCAAAGGCTCTGTATCTTGTAAAATAGTGTTTAACATAGTAGATTTTAAGTTTCATTTGATTTGGTATATAACGTATAAAAATTAATAAACGTGTGTTTAGAATAAAGTTCTTGTAAACATAAAAGCAGCTGCACCAGCAATAAAGCCAACTAAAGCTAACCAAGAAATCTTTTTTAGATACCAGAAAAAGTTAATTTTTTCCATACCCATAGCTACAACTCCAGCTGCAGACCCTATAATAAGCATACTTCCTCCTGTACCTGCTGAATAAGCTATAAAGTGCCATAATTGATCATCTAGTGCCTCTGTGAACATTCCTAAACTTGCAGCTACCAATGGAACATTATCAATAACTGCTGAACCTACTCCGAGTGATAACACTACTAAATCCGAAACAATAGTTCCGTTAGGTTCTGTACCTAATAGACCTATATTTTCCTTTAGTCCGTCAGCAAATCCAAATAAAATACCCAAAGATTCAAGTGCTGCCACTGCCATTAAAATACCTAAGAAGAATAAAATACTTGGCATTTCAATCCTAGATAAAGAACGGTGAACTGGACTATGGTGATCCGACGACACACTCTCACCATGATCTACTTGTGATATTGAAAATCGAGAATTTGTATAAATTTCAGCAAAAATAGCAACGATTCCTAGCGAAAGCATCATACCTACATAAGGTGGTAAATGTGTTATAACTTTGAAAAAAGGTACAAATACAATTGCGCCTAATCCCAAAAATAACATTGTAGAACTGTATTTATTTGTAGGTTTATCATCATTGTCTTGCAGTTTTAAATCTCCTTTAAAGGGTTTTAAAAATGAAGCTAAAATAGTAGGCACTACCATGCAAATTACTGATGGTATAAATAAATATAAAAATAGCTTACCTGTAGATACCCTATCTCCAATCCAAAGCATAGTTGTTGTAACATCACCTATCGGCGACCATGCTCCACCAGCATTTGCTGCAATAATGATTAAACCCGCATACCAAATACGAATATCTCTGTCCTTAACAATTTTTTGAAGTATGGAAATTAAAACAATAGTTGCCGTTAAATTATCTATGATTGCAGATAAAACAAAAGCTAAAATCGAAAACAACCATAGAATTTTTCTTCTACTTCTAAACTTAACCGCAGATTTAATTGTAGAAAAACCATCAAAATAATCAATAATCTCAACAATGGTCATCGCACCCATTAGGAAAATTAGTATCTCAGCTGTTTTTCCCAAATGATGAAGCAAGGTTTCTTCCATCAAATGCATCTTTTCCTCGTGGCCTAACATGCCGAAGTTTTCCATTAAAGTATGCTTAGCAGAATCGAACCATTGCGGAAAAGCATCAATTCCTAATGAAATTAGTGCCCAACTTATTGCCATCATAACTAATGCAGGAATAAGCTTGTCAATTTTTATAGTGTGTTCTAGGGTTATGGCTAAATAGCCAAATACAAATACTAATATTATAATAGTTTCCATAGGATTATATTAACTGTTTTAGTGCGATTTCAAAAGCTGTTGCACTGATTCCTGTTTTACTTTTATTATCTGAATATAAATTTTGTAGCGCTTTTTTTATAACATTTGATGTGTCTTCAAATATAGCATCGTCTGTCATTTGCACTTTTCGTTCCATGAAATACGCAAATACTCTAGCCATACCACAGTTGGAAATAAAGTCTGGTATTAAAGTTACTTTATTATCTGTATGTTCCATTATAGGTCCAAAGAAGATTTCTTTATCAGCAAAAGGGACATTAGCACCACAAGAAATGACTTCTAAACCTGAATCAATTAATTGGTCTATCTGGTTTTGAGTGATTAAACGAGAAGCTGCACAAGGTACAAAAACTTCGACCTGCAATGACCAAATGCGTTCATTCATTTCTTCAAAAGAAATGAGGTTATCATTACCTAAAGTATTACCGTTTTTGTTGAGATACATATCTTTGACTTCTTCAAATGTAAAGCCATCTTCGTTAATCAAACCACCAACACGATCAATAATCCCAACGATTTTTGCTCCCATCTGTGCTAGGTAAAAAGCTGCTGCTGCACCAACGTTGCCAAAACCTTGAACAATTGCACGCTTACCTTTTATACTTTCTTCATGAATATCATAAAAATGTTTGGCAGCTTCTGCAACACCGAAACCGGTAATCATATCAGCTACTGTATATTTTTTAGATACATCTGGCGAATATTTGTGGTTCTCTATAACCTTAATAACACCATGACGTAATTGCCCTATTCGGTTTATTTTATCTGCTGCAGTAGGTTTAAAATGTCCTTCAAAAACACCTTCTTGTGGATGCCAAACACCACTATCCTCAGTTATTGGAATTACTTCATGAATCTCATCAACATTTAAATCTCCTCCTGTTCCGTAATAACTTTTAAGCAACGGAGATACAGCTGCGTACCAACGCTCTAAAACTCCTTTTTTACGAGGGTCGTTTGGGTTAAAGTTTATCCCTGATTTTGCACCTCCAATTGCTGGTCCAGATACAGTAAACTTAATTTCCATGGTCTTAGCTAAAGAAAGCACTTCGTTCATATCCAATCCTTCTCGCATACGTGTTCCGCCTCCAGCTGCACCACCACGAAGAGAGTTAATTACTGTCCAACCTTCAGCTTCTGTTTCTGCATCATTCCAATGAAAAACTATTTCCGGATGTTTATTTTCGTATTTATTGAGTAAATTTTTGATTAAAGACATTAGTTGTTTTTAGTAGTTAGCAAATATAAAAAACTCTAAAGGCTATATATATAAATAAAATATTAAATTTAAGGTTCGAGTATTCTTCCTGAAGAATGGTCTTTTCTTGCTCCTGTAACACTTTTTAGACAATTAATCTCATTTCTAACTTTAAGTACACCTAAAAGGCCAAAAATAAGAGCTTCTTTATACTCTATAATATCAGTATTTGGAATTATTATTTTAGAGTATGAAAGTCTTTTGATTCTTTCTATTAAAAATAAATTATAAGCACCACCGCCAGTGATTAAAGTATTTAAATTGTCTTGATACAAATATTCAGAAATCTGAATAGCAGCATGTTCGTTAATCGTTCTTAAGATATCTCTGACTTCTAGATTATAACTCTCAATAATTGGCAAAACAATTTCCTTAACCCATTCAAAACTCAATGATTTTGGTGGTTGAAGATTATAAAATGGAAGTTTATTCAATTCTTCTAAAAGTTGCTTATTTATTTTTCCGGATTTGGCGATCTCACCTTTATCATCATAATCAAGACCTAATTTCGCCACATAGTAGTTAAGAATAATATTTACTGGACATATATCAAAAGCGATTCGCTCTCCATTCTCCTTGAATGAAATATTTGCAAAACCGCCAAGATTAATACAGTAATTGTATTTACTGAATAGTAACTCATCACCTATTGGAACCAATGGTGCTCCTTGCCCTCCAAGCTCAACGTCTTGAACTCTAAAATCACACACAACTTTATGTTTTAAAATTTTAGATATAACAGATTGATTACCAATTTGATAGGTGTAGCCCTTATCAGGATTATGAAGTGCAGTATGACCATGAGAAGCTATAAAATCTATAGCTTTAAGATTATTTTTATTTATAAATTCTAAAATCTGGTAGGCCAAATACTTTGAATAGTCATCATCAATTTGCTTTAATTCTACTTTAGAAAATTGAGTTAGAGTTTTTAGTTTTTGCTTCCACTTAAGAGAATATGGTATAGTTTCAAATTGGATGATTTTAAACTTCCATTGCTCTTTAAAAGAAAAATTTGAGCATAAAATGTCTATTCCATCCAAAGAAGTTCCGGACATAACAGAAACAACATTATAATTTTGTATTAACATATTAGTAAAAATAGTATTATCTGTTGAAAATAAAACAACAAACAGTTATCTTTGCATCGAATTTTTAAGAAATCAATAAAACTAATTTTATGGACTTTAACTTAACAGAAGAGCATATGATGATTCGCGATGCCGCTCGTGATTTTGCACAAACAGAATTACTTCCTGGTGTAATAGATCGAGACAATACACAAACTTTCCCAGACGAATTGGTTCGTAAAATGGGAGAACTTGGGTTTATGGGCATTATGGTTGACCCTAAATACGGTGGAAGCGGAATGGATACACTGTCTTACGTTTTAATAATGGAAGAATTATCTAAGATTGATGCTTCTGCTTCTGTAATGGTTTCGGTAAACAACTCATTAGTTTGTTATGGTCTTGAGTCTTATGGTACAGAAGCACAAAAACAAAAATATTTAACCAAATTAGCTACTGGTGAGCAAATTGGCGCATTTTGTTTGAGTGAGCCTGAAGCTGGGAGTGACGCAACATCTCAAGCTACAACAGCGATTGATCAAGGTGACCACTACATTTTAAACGGAACAAAAAACTGGATTACAAACGGTGGTCGTTCTGATGTTTATTTAGTAATTGCTCAGACTGACAGAGAAAAAGGTCACAGAGGAATTAATGCTTTTATTGTTGAAAAAGGAATGCCTGGTTTTGAAATTGGTCCAAAAGAAGATAAGTTAGGTATCCGCGGTAGTGATACGCATACTTTGCAATTTAATGATGTAAGAGTACCAAAAGAAAATAGAATTGGTGAAGATGGATTTGGTTTTAAGTTTGCTATGAAAACTTTATCTGGTGGACGTATTGGTATTGCTGCTCAAGCTTTAGGCATTGCATCTGGTGCTTATGAATTGGCTTTAAAATATTCTAAAGAGCGTAAAGCATTTGG
>ERZ1046568.1216-NODE-1216-length-18769-cov-4.478091_pt1 | contig 18769 bp, 10 predicted proteins | sample MGYA00383092_ERZ1046568 | MGnify/ENA primary metagenome ERZ1046568 (study PRJEB29581, sample SAMEA5548362) | metagenome | biome: marine; feature: coastal; material: water | depth 1 m | study: Short-term variability in the microbial, nano- and picoplankton... | reverse complement strand
GGTTTAGTGATTTTGCGAAGTGTGGATACAATTGGACGCTTTTATTAAGATCAGTTAATGCAGCTTCAGGATCACCAGCCTTAACAAAGTAATCTGCTCTAGAGAAAAAAGCAAAATAGTCATTGGGGTATTGCTTAATAACCGCCGACCACAAAGAGTTTCCATTCTTCCAAATTGCGGTTTGCCGCTGAGTGATAATAATCAAAATCACCAAATAGAATACTTGGCTAATCCTTAGTAGAACAACCTTAAAATCAGAAAGCCGCTTGGCTAATTGCTCCATATAAAAAGCAACTATAATGAATAAACCAATATAGGCAATGTAGGTATAGCGTTCGGCCATCATAGCTCTCCCTACCGGAATTATTTGTAGCACAGGAAGTAACGAGACAATGAAAAAGAAGCTACCAAAAATCAATATTCTATTTTTAGAATAACGAAATAGAACAAATAATAGAGGGATTATAAGCAGCCCAAAGTAATATACAAAAGGAAAGTTTTCAGCCGATTGAAATGGGTAGGGGTGAAAAGGAGAGAGTTGAAAGGAAACCAGTGCTTTTAAGATATAAATACAAGTAGAGGTACATGCAATTGAAACCTTTTGTAGTATTGATAATTGAGACTCATGAATAATAGCACCTTCAAGGTTTTGGGTGTAAAACGTAATATAAACGAAAATCAAACTTATGAGAAAGAAAGGAGCTTTTTCAATTAAAACCTTCTTGTTGTAGGGTCTATATTTTAGATAATCAATCAGTAAAATAAAAACAGGAAAGACAATTGCCATGCTTTTAGAAAGTAGGGAACAAATAAAAAGAACCATGCAAAGACCATAGTATTGCAGCCTTTTTCGTTTATCATTTGTGTTTACGTACTTAAGGTATGCAAGAAGTCCTAAAAGTATATAAAAGGAATATAGTAAATCCTTTCGAGAAGAAACCCAAGCGACAGGCTCCAAATGAAGGGGGTGAATACTAAATAAAATAGCGACTAAAAATGCCATTCTATGGCTGCCAAAAAGTTTGGAAACAAAAATGAAAACAAGCAAGGCATTACAAAGGTGCAAAATTAGGTTATGGGAGTGAAATACGTAGGGTTTATAGCCATCAATGGCGAAATCAATTGCCAAGGAAAATACAGCTAAGGGATGGTAATTACCAACGACATTCCATTCTGAGAAAATGGCTCTTATTCCGTCTATACTTAGAGATTTTACTAAAGAGTTTTGTAGAACATACCCTCCGTCATCCCAATTAACCCAGCCGTTTTTAAGAACTGGGTAGTAGGCAATTATGGTTATGATAATTATGAGAATCCACGAATAATTCCACTTTTTCTCTAACAGTGCTTTTCTCATCAAAAACTAAATAAACATCAATTTAAAAGAACTAAGATACCATCATAATTTAATCTGCTGATCTGATTTATAACTAAAATCAGGACTATCTTCGTTTTTTGAATGCAAGATAAAACAACATGAATTCATTAAAATCCAGTATGGGTATTAACTATTCGAATCAGAAAAGTTGGGAGAACAATCGACTAACATTTATGATTCTTGCATTACTTATTAGTTTCCTTTCAATTTATCCTTCATTTGAAAACGGCTGGGTAAATTGGGATGACCCTTTCTACGTTACTCAGAATAGCATAATTCGCGATATTAGTTGGTCGGGCATTTCTAATATGTTTGATCCAGCTAATAAGGTACTTGATACTTACACTCCACTCACCTTAGTTTCTTTTGCAATTGATTATGCTTTTTATCAGGATGATGCTGGTGGATTTCATGCAACCAATATATTCTTGCACCTTATCAATGTGCTATTGGTATTTCTCTTGGTTTTTAAGCTCACAAAACAAAATTCAATTGCTTTTTTTGTGGCTGTATTCTTTGGAATACATCCCATGCATATCGAATCTATCGTCTGGATCAGTGAACGAAAAGATTTACTTTTTTCGTTCTTTTTTCTTGCTTCTTGTATCACATATATCAGCTATTTAAGGTATTCTGGAGTCCAAAAACAGCTGAAATTTACTTTCTATGGAATTTCAGCCCTTTTTGCCATAATGGCCTTGCTAGCTAAACCTCAGGCAATTTCTCTCCCACTCGTGTTATTATTAATCGATTATTGGGAGAAAAGTAGTTTCAAAAAAGTGTCTATCGTCCCCATAATTCCATTTTTCATCTTTTCATTTTTAGTAGGCTTAATGGCTCTTTATTTTATGGATGACAACACTTTCGGCTACTCTATTTTCGAACAAATTATTTTATCAGGTCATGCCTGCTCAATTTATCTTGTTAAAGCCATTCTTCCGTTTGGATTAAATCACAACCCCGGAATGCCATTGGCTGGAGAAATTCCTTGGTTTTATTCCCTTACAACAATTTTTAGCGTTTTATTTTTATTGCTTGCAGCTTGGTTCGGGCGAAAAAACCGAATGGTAATTTTTGGTATTGGATTCTTTTGTGTTACCTTAATTTTTTCATTGCATCTTTTAAAGATTAATTCGGGTATTGCCTATGAACGGTTTACCTATTTGCCATACATTGGTTTATCAATTGCATTTGCAGGTTTTTTAGAGCTATATCGCCAGAAATATAAAGTGAATAAAGAGGTCGTCTTTGGTCTAATCGTTTCGTTTATCTTTCTATTTGTATTCCTTTCCAATAAACGATCAGGCGTATGGAAAAATGATGAAGCACTTTGGACCCAAAGTATTGAAAAGCAACCCAACGAAGCTATTGGATGGTGTAAGCGAGCAAGATATTATACTTCCATTGGTTTGTTTGAAAAGGCATTAGCTGACCAAGAAAAATGTGTTGAACTAAGCGCAGCAAAAAGCAATGCACTAGTAAATAGGGGTAATATTTATAAAGGAGTTGGAAACATTGATGCTGCAATTACTGACTATTCTGAAGCTATAAAACAAGCTCCTGAAAATGATTTAGCTTATGCTTGTAGAGGTGTTCTTTTAATTCAGTTGGGGAGCTCAGGTCAAGGAATTGCTGATCTGAAAAGGTCAGTTGAGCTGAATGAAGAAGTAAGCACATACAGGCTTAATTTAGGTTTGGCTTATGAAATCAACAATGACTTTGAACTGGCAATGAAGCACTACTCTTATGCCATTGATATAAACCCTAACGACTACCTTGCATGGAAATATAGGGGTAGCCTAGCGTTTTTAATTGGGAACCTAGATTTGGCAATCTCTGATTTAGAAAAGGCAGTCTCGCTTCGTCCCAATTTCGGAGATGCTTGGTATACCTTATCAAAAGCTAACCTTCAACTGAATAAAACAGACTTAGCGAAAAAGCAACTAGAAAAGGCAATTGAGCTTGGGGTAAATGTAGAGGAGAATTATAAACAAAAGTTCAACTTTTAGTTGAACCGCTTAAAGCTGCTAAAAGATTTTGGATACTTAGCATATTTAAAGGAAATTCTAGAATTACGTGTAAAAAGCTAAAAAACAAAGCGGTTAAAAATCCTATTTGGTAGTTAAAATAGAAAAGTCCAACCATTACAACCCAAAGAATAAGAATTAAAATGGAACGTTTTAGGGTTAAGCTTTTATGCCAAAAAATAGTAGTTGTTTTGGAAAACCAATTAAGGTAATGGTATAGATAAATAAAAGACATAAACATCATTAAACGAAGTTCTAAGTCCTCATAAAAGAAAAATGTTTTACCATCAGAAAGGCCTAAAAATTCTGCAAACTTAACAGGCGCATTGTGTAAGTTATTTGCTATATAGGTTGACTTTAGTGAATCATTGAAGGAGTAATTTTCAGGATTTACTGAAATAAAACAAAAAGCTAGAGGTATTAGGATAGCTAAAGCAACAGAAAGGTAACCAAGCTTACTCTTTGATTTATGAGCTCCATAGAACATAAATAACAGCGTGAAAACATAAACATGAATCACCGTTGGAATTAAAATTCCAATGAACAAAATATATGATTCAAACTCATTGAAAATAATGGCTCCAAGAACCGCTACAATTCCTAAAATTAGTAGATGCTGTCTTTTTTTAAGAAATAGAATTCCAATAGCTAATGCTAAACAGATAAATATTGCCCCATTAGACCATTGATTTACTCGCGAGAAAAAAATGGATATAATTGAATTTTGCTCATCAATAAAGTGAAGGTATAGTTTCGGAATTACAAGTATTAATGAAGCAATAACAGCAATTAAAAGCCAATTAATTGAAAGGCTTGGGCTGAAAAAGTTTTTTGTTTTTAGCCAATTAATTTCTGTTAGATAGTGCAAAGGACCTAAAATTGCAAAGGAAAAAATAAAAAGCTCTAAGGGAAATAGATAAGCCAATATTCCGGCTAAAACAATCAATAATAGATTGATAATATCAATATTTTGGATTAAGCCTTTCAATTTTGGATTTGTTTTTTGCTAATAATTATTAAGTGAAAAGTACAAATCAATCTTATAAGTTGAGATAATTCTGTCTTTAATACAAGAATGGGGTATTGTTCATGACTATCCTGTTGTATTTTTACGATTAATATTTACATTCGTCATCTAAGCTTTTAGGAAAAGGCTTAAGTAGTATTAAAAATAATGGAAGGCCCTCAAATAAATATTATTGTCCCACTATATAACGAGTCGTTGATTTTCAACGAATTGATAGATCGAATTCAAAAGCTTATCTCCGATAATACTTTAAGTATTGAAGTTTTTTTGATTGATGATGGTAGCACGGATGATACAGCAGAAAAGATGCGGTTACTTTCATTAGCGAATTCAAAAATTCACTCACTTTTTTTATCAAAAAACTTTGGTCAACAAAAAGCTATTGCTGCAGGTTTAGAACATATTAATGCAACCGAAGCAGTGCTTATAATGGATGGAGACTTGCAAGACCCACCTGAATTATTGAATACATTTTATACTCATATTCAAGATGGTTATGATGTGGTTTATGCCATTCGTAAAAAGCGCAAAGAGTCAATCATAAAAGTATTTTTTTATGGCTTGTTCTATAAAGTTCTGAGTTCGATTTCAGATAGTAAAATATTTCTAGATTCTGGAGATTTTTCCTTAATCAGCGTTAGGGTGGCAAATGCTTTAAACCAAATGCCAGAGAAAGGTAAGTTTATTCGAGGAATGCGCTCGTGGGTAGGCTTTAGACAAAAGGGTGTAGAATATGATCGAGATAAAAGATATGCAGGAGAAAGTAAATATTCAACAAAAAAGTTAATTCAACTCGCATTTAATGGCTTGTTCAATTTTAGTGATTTTCCCATAAAATTCATCGCAAAATTCGCGATATTAATCATTGGAATATCCTTAACCTATTTTACCTATGTGGTGTTTAAGAAGTTCTTTTTAGGAGGTGTTCCTGATGGGTTTACCGCTTTGTTGTTTATGGTTATTTTGTTTGGTGGAATTCAACTATTGGCTATTGGAATTTTAGGTCAATACATTATTCGTGTATTTTTTCAAGTAAAGAATAGACCCGATTATATCTTAAGTGAAAAGATTGTATGTTCTGTGGCTTCTAAAACAGAATAAAAATGTCAGATAAAGGAAAAAATGTACTGCTTGCCTTGATGACTCTGTTCATCTTTCAGGAAATTGCATTCCGAGTTTCTTTTCCAATTCCAGAACTTTCTAATTTTGATCGGGCAGCCTATACTCCAGGTGGTATGGGAGAAGAGAAAATCCCTTTTTATCGCAATTCTAAATGGTATTGGGAGTCCTCATTAGACACCAATCATCAATTTCTTCATAAATTAAATCAATATGGTTTTCGCGATGGAGAATGGAAAGTAAGAAAAGGTAAAGACAAAAAAAGAATTCTGATGGTGGGAGATAGTTTTTTAGAAGGAATTATGGCCGACCAATCACAAACAATAACTGAAGGGTTTAAGCGCTTGGATCAAGAAAATAAATTCGACGTAATGAATTTAGGAATTATGGGCTCAGGCATTAATTCTTATTTAGAAATTATTGCTGATGCTGTTCCTATTTTTCGCCCTGATAAAGTTTGTATCATTTTATATTCTAACGATCTTTCAGATAAATTTCTAAAAATACCTACAGATCGACTAGTTCCCAAATTTTATAATAAGCTAAAGCCAAGGGCTTTAGAAGTTATTTCTCAATCAAAAAATGGAGAACCTTTGCTTTCACGATTCAATTTTAAAGAACGCCCTTTTCTTCCCTCTATAAAAGACAATAACTTTCCATGGAAAAATGAAGAAATCTTATTAAAACATACGAGTAAAGCAGTTAGCGAAAGCATAAAAAATGGAACTTCAAATCCTTTTAAACTCAACCAAATTTTAAGAGAAAAATCAGGATTATCAAACCAACCAAATCTTACAGGTATTTTCCCTTTTCTTATAAACTTAGGCAAAGAGTTTAATACTGAGTTTGTTATTTACTACATTCCTGCCAGACATCAAGTCACCAATTATTACTATCAATATGATAAGGCTTTTTGCAAAAGCGCGTGTCCAGATTATTTAGATTTGACCGCTCCATTTTACAACCAACATCAAGGGTTTTTACAAAATTTATGTGATAAGAATAAAATAAACTTTGTTGATTTTACAGCTTTGATTAAATCAAAAGAACAAGCAAATCAACACTTATATTGGAATTTTGATGATCACATGAAAGGTTCCGGATATCAACTAATTGGTCAGAAAATTTATGAAGAACTCTCTAAAGAATCCAATTAACTAGAAGTCAAATCAAATAAGATTTTCTCATAGTTTGAACTCTTCCATTGTTTAAGATATGTCGAAATGTGAACAACGGCTTCGCTTTTCTTATTCGCCTTCAGGGCACAATCAATAGCAATTTCGTAAGCTCTTTTTTTACTGGGATATTTGTATTCAATAAGTTTAAGGCTATGCTTATATGCCTCACTAAATCTATTTAAATAGTAATTAGATTCCATTAAGCCAATATAATTCGCGGGAAGTTCAGGGTTATACTCTTGTGACTGTAAATGAAACCTTAATGCCTCTCTGTAATCTTTTTTTTCCGTTCTATAAAACTTACCAATAGACCAAAGGATATGAGCATACTCTTCATCGCCACCCTTTATAGCATATGGTTCTAGCTCTTGAGCAATATTTAAATATCTAATTATATATTGTTTAGGGTCATTTTTTACTAAATCTAATCCTAATTGAATGTTTCCTGCAGAACGTATCCAATAGGTTTTAAAGGTGTGTTTTCCCAAACTTTCCAGGCGTTTGGATAGGCTTTCAGCATTATAATTACAATTAAAAATGGCCAATGAAAACAAAGAAATACCTAATAAAGTGCCACCGGTTAATTTTACAAATTCATTGGATTCAATTTGTTCAATACAGAAAAAAACGAAGAAAAGTAATAAGGGACCTACTACTGAAAATAAGTCAAAATCCATTGGCATTCCCAACAAAGGGTTGTAAGCAAATAGAACTAAAAAAAAGAACAGAAGTGAAGTCCCAGTTAATACAAGTTCAGTTTTATTCCAATTGATTTTTTTCTTGTAGAAGAAAGCAATAACAAGTAATAGAAAAATTGCAGCTATTGACCAAAGGAAGCTAATACTTATAAAGTCGAGGATATGATTTAGACTAAAAAGGTTATAGCGGTCAAGTGGGGATTCAGGAGAAAGTATAGGAAGAAACAAGCGATTAAAAATGTCAACCGTTGGACCTAAAAAGCGTTCGTCATTATAATCTTTAAAAACAAAAAAGTAAGCAGAAACGCCAATAATAATAAATGGGCTAATGATGTATTTCAAAAAAAAACCCCAATTGATGATTGTTTCAACTTGTTTTCTTTTAAAAGTATATCCTAATGTAAATAAGAAGGAAGGGACTAAAAGAATAAAAGTAAAATGCAATTTGACACATAAGATTAGAGAAATGAGTAAGAGTGCAATTCTCTTTTTACTCGGCTCCGAAATAGTTTTTTTGAGTGTTATTAGGTACCAAACGGCGGCCGGAAAGGCTGGGGCATAAATTTCAAAATGCCCAAGAAAGAGTTGATTAAAAGGAGACAGAATTATTACAAATAAAAGTACCCATTGTAAAGTCAAGGTTTTAATGTTTTCTTTGATATAACTAAAAGAAAGACCAACAAATAAAAGCCCAGAGACTAAACCTAAGATTTTGAATGCAAGTTGGTGAGAAATATTAAATCCATAAGAAAAAAGTCTAATTCCACTGAGGACAGTTAGGTTTCCTAATTTTAAATTTGAAAGGTCTAAAGAAAATAAATTGTACAGGTATTTAGAGTTATAGACAGTGGTTGCATCACCCATTTTGATAATAAATAAAACAGAATCGCCGTAAACGTTTTTGTAAATTCCTTGAAAATAAAAAAGGAAGAAGGCAAATAAAAGCGATGGAAATAAAGCCTTATGAAAAGAGACATATAGGGGCTTCTTAAGAACAAGGTACGGGAAAAAAAGAATAGAAACTAAGGAGAAAGCCAATAAGGTAACTTGAAATTCTTTTGACAGAAAACGAATAAAGTTTACGCCCCACAAAGCATCAAAGCTAAAGTTAGATACTAAATAAAGTAACCAAAAAGCAATACCAAGCCCTAGTATATATTTTTGATTTTTCAATTGGCTTTATGTTCATTAAATCCTACCAAACCCGATAAACTTGAACCATTAGGAACCAAGTCAGTATTTATACCCATTGTTTTACAAGCATTTGCAGCTATTCTTATTGAATTGTTTACACTTCTTTCATCTGGGTATACATGTGCCATATTGCAGACATATAGGTTTTCAATTTCGCTTTTAACTCTTGGAATTTTATTTGAAAAATTAAGATCACAAACAGTTGCCGCTGTATTACTTTTAAAAAAATGTGTCTTTAGAACCTGTTCCTTCTTAAAGTCTGGAAAGACAATCTCTAACTTATCAATCATCAGTTGTTCAACTTCGACTTTTTCTTTGGACGCAATTTCTTCATCTAATGCAAAGTATTTTGATAAGTATACAATATGCCGTTTATTGTAAAGTTCGCTCGAAATAAATTGCGTATGCTCAATAATTCCTCCAAATGGGAAATCTCGGTCTGCGACATTCAGCCAATAAAATGGACTTAAACTTTCAGATAATTCTAAGACCACGCAAATGGCTCCAAAGTATTCAATGCTTGGATTATTTTGCTGAAGAATTGGAATGTGACTCTTTGCTATTTGATTAATAAAATGTGAAGGGATGGTAAAAAGTACTTTTTCACTCAAGTAGGAAGTTGAGTTCGACCTTACCCCTTTTAAGTTATTAGATTCAGTTATTAAATCATCTACTTTTGCATTTAAGACAAGATCAACATCTAATTCCTTTAATTTCTTGAGTAAAGCTTCAAGTAGAATAAAATGACTTCCATCAAGATAAAACAATTTTTCACTACCGGACTCTCTGGACTCTAGTCGCTGCTTTAGCCTTCCAATCATCCATGCCAAAGGCACCGACCCATCAAACTTTCCAAACTTTACTTTTAAAAGCGGTTTCCAGATAGATTCTGTAACCTGTTTTCCACTCCATTTTTTAAACCATTCAATTGCTGGAATATGTTCATTCTTATGCCATTTCGAAAACTTTCCTAGGTAGGCGGTGCAGAGGACAAATCGAGCTTTACTTAAAATGTTTAGGGGTTTAAATTTCAATAAATCTCCTAAAGTCGAGAATGGGTATAGTTTTCCTTTAGTATAAACACCCATAGTTGTTTTTTTTGATACAACTGAATCTTTTAGACCTAATTCATTAATCAACCAATTCAACTCTTTATCATGCAAGAAAAAATGGTGATAGAAGCACTCTAATTCAGTGCCTCCAACATTAAACGTTTTTATTAACCCACCAAAACTACCTGATGCTTCAAGAACTCGAACCTTTTTACCCTCTTTTGCAGCAAGATAAGCTGAAACCAAACCAGTTATTCCTGCCCCAACAATTGTTAAATCAATAATGCCGGAGTTATTTGTCATTTTATGGTTCTTTAATTAATTCTATGGATTACAAAGAAATCATAAAATCTGTTATGTTTGTTTATTCAAGTAATTTTGCAGCATGCAATTCCTTCAAAAGGCTATAATCTCTATAAAACAACACCCAGCATCGATTCTAATGCTGTTTATTTCATTGTTTGTTTTGTACCCAAGTTTATTTAATGGCTGGGTAATGTGGGATGATCCTAATTATGTTTTAGAAAACCCTTATTTAAAGATTAATTCTTGGAAAGATGTTGTTGAGTTGTTTTTTGTACCCAATGTGCAAGCAAATTATCACCCTATCACCTTATTATCCTTAGCAATTGATTATTCAATAGATGGTCCAAATCCAACTGTATTTCATACAACAAACCTATTCTTCCATTTAGCAAATGCTATTCTTGTTTACATTTTCGTTTTTAGATTATTTAAAGAAAAAAAAGTTGCTTTTTTTGCATCTCTTTTGTTTGCCATTCATCCTATGCATGTAGAGTCATTTGCGTGGGTTTCTGAAAGAAAAGATGTAATTTATGTGTTCTTTTTCTTGATTGCCTTGCTCCAATACCTCTCTTATCAAAAAAGAGGAAACCGTTTTAATTACTTGGCCTGTTTATTCTTTTTTCTACTCTCTGTTTTATCCAAAGGAATGGCTGTTGTATTTCCAATCATTTTACTCCTAGTAGACTTTCTTCGGTTTAGAAAATTTAATATCAAAGTACTACTAGAAAAGATTCCGTTTTTTATATTGAGTTTAATTTTTGGAATAATAGTTATTAAGGTTCAAGGAAGTTCAGGGGCTATCTCTAATATTGCAGATTCGCCATTTATTCAAACTTTTCTTGTTCCAATTTATGGTTTATTCAGCTATTTATTCAAATTTATCCTACCTCTTAATTTGAGTGCCTTGCACCCGTACCAAATGATTTTGGACGGAAAAATTCCGAATAATATTGCAATGGCAGCTTTACCTTTATTGGTGTTAACCGCAGTAATAGTAAAAAAATTTAGAAGAAATAGACCTGTTGTTTTTGGCTTCTTATTTTTTATTGCTGCTATATTTCCGGTATTACAATTCATGTCTGTAGGAAGTGCTATAATTTCTGAACGATATACGTACCTGTCCTATATTGGTTTGTTTATTTCTTTTGGGCTTATACTTAATGATATTTACTTAAAGCAGAAACCAAATAGCAAGATCGGCCTTAAAATTATGTTAGTTATTTATATTGGTTTCTTATGTTTTCAAACAAATAGCAGGGTTAAGGTATGGAACGATGATGAATCCTTATGGAGTGATGTGATTGAAACTTATCCAGATGATTATTTTGCCTACATGAAGCGTGGAAGCTTTAGAGCAAAGAACGGAAACTCTGATGCAGCATTAGCCGACCTAAACACCTCTATTTCTATCTTTCAGAACGACTACTATTCATTCAACAATAGAGGAATGATCTATTTATCTAAAAGAAATTACGAATTAGCAGAAAAAGATTTTTCAAAAGCAATTCAAATAGATTCTACACTTTATGAAGCACATTTAAATAGAGGCTTGATTTATCTGAACACCAAGAATTACCAATTAGCAGAAATAGATTTTAAGAAATCGGCAAGTCTTGCACCCAGTAATGTCTTGTGTTTTCTAAATCAAGCATTACTTTATGAAAGAATGGATTCTTCAAGTTTAGCCTTAGAAAACTTCAATAAGGTTTTAAAACTCAGTCCAAGAAAACTTGAGGTATTTAAGTATCGTGGCCTTTTATTTTTAAAAAACGCTATGTATGAAAATGCTTTGCAGGATTTTAATCAGTTTTTGGAATTGTCAAATGAACACCCTGAGGGCTTTTATTTAAAGGCGAAAGCACTTTTGTTTTTAAATAGAAAAAAGGAAGCTAGGGCTTTTGCTCAAAAAGCCCACTCAATGGGTTATGCTCTTTCAGAAGAAGAGTTAAAACCCTTCTATAATTAATTATCCTTAGGCTCGTTTCGTTCGAAAATAAAAAACTCTTTTAAACTTTTAACCTCAATATTGTTGAGCAATCGATAGTTTATTTCCATCATGGTGCTGTCGTTTGGAAAGTTTTGTAGGTGAGTTCCCGAATGCAGCAAAGCATTGTCGTAATAATCTGCAAATAAGGCACATTCTACCAGTGCTATAGAAGCTCTTTTTTTATCCGGAAATTCTATATGATTTAAAGCCACCGAATGATCATAAGCTTTTTGAAAGCTTTCTAAATTCATGCAGGTTTCCATTTGCCAAAAACGAGCTATTTTATCACTTGGGTCAAGAGCTAATGCTCTATCAAGAAAAGAATAAGCCTCCTTTGGCATGTTTTTTTGTTTTAACAAATTCCCACCTTGTACACGATATAATTTAGCCAATTGCTGATTGTAGCCTTCAATTTGATGCGTAGATTCTAATTCAAAAATAATCTCATTCCTTTTTACAAACACGTCCTCATCATTATCCATTAACAAGAGGCCATAATTAATCGTTTGCGAAGACCAAACGTAGTAGCTAGGATAAATACTTTTTCCCAAAGAAATTAATTTTTCAGATAACTGTTTTCTGTTAAAATGCGTGCTAAAAAATGGAATACTCAACAATCCTATTGCTAACGCTATTATTAATAATTGCGGCGTGTTACTAAGCGGACTCCTTAAGTTACTCATGCAAACAATTACGAAAGCATAAAGTATAGGTGCAGGAAAACTAAATAAATCCCAGTCCATCTGCATAGAAAGAAGGGGATTGACCATAAAAAAGAAAACAACAAATAAAATAAGAACTGTTCCAGATATAATTACTTCTGGCTTGTTCCATTCAATCTTCTTGCGATTAAAACCAATTAAAACTACGATCAGAAAAATGGCAACCGGAGACCAAAGAAAAACAACATTAAAATAATCGAAAACATGATTCCAGCTAAAAAGATTATACCTATCCAATGGAGCTTCTGGAGAGAACAGAGGTAAAAAGATATGTTCATACTCACCTGCTGTGTAATCTAACACTCGATTATCGACATGGTCTTTAAAAATAAAAAAGTAAGCTACTAAGCCAATAGTGAATATGGGTATTAGTAGAAATTTAATAACTAAAGGCCAGGTCAGGTTTATTGTTTCATTATATAGCTTCCAAGCGCACAGAATTAAAATTGGAAGAAATAAAAGAGCAATTGCATGAAACTTAATTGCTACAATAAATAAAAGAAAAAGCAGAACCCATCTTTTTAAATTTAATTGATCATAGAAATAAATAACAGATTGTATCCATAAAGAGTTGATGAAGTAAACCGGAGCATTAATTTCTAGGTGACCAAAGAAATTGAGAAGTATTGGAGCAGTTGCAATGGCTAAAAATAGTATTACTTTAAGGGAGGTATCATTAACCTGCTTTTTTATAAAGAAAATCCAACTAAAGATGAAAAGTGATCCAAAAATGGCGTCAAACCATCTAAAAATTTCAATATAGGGTCGGTTTAAATAATAGGCAAGATGAGTTATAAATGAAAAAATCGTTCTCTGACCTGCCCATGGATTTAAGCTAAACGAAAATAATTCATCGTGTACTCTTTGTGAAATCTCTTTCGGTATGTTTTGTATCGTGTTTTGAAGCAAATATGCTTCACCATAATAATCTTTAAATATTTGAAAATGATAAAACAGAAAAAAAAAGCCCAATGAAGTTAAGAGAAGCCAAAAATTGGATTTTAATAAAGACAAGTCTTGTAAAAGTGAGTTAATCTTTTGTGAAATTATTTTATGATTACTAAAAGCTATGGTAAGAGCTGTAATCACCAACAAGGCGCAAACAAAAACTGGACTCAAAAAGCTTATAGAATGAAAAGCCCACCAATAGTTAGGAAAGAAGATCCCAAGTAGATAAAGGCAAGAAAAACATAGCCCAAGAATAATATAGTTTCTGCTTATTTTTAGCAATTCATTTTTCGTCTAAATCGACCGAAAAGATATTCAAAATAATTGTCTAAAAAATTAATCTTAATCATTCTCTTGTTTCTTTTTTTGGAAATCTTGCTTCGACTGGTTTTTCCAATTCCAGAACTTGCGAATTATAATCGAATTCTATTTCAAAATACAACAGAAGGAGAAAGCTTACCACACATTACCTATGAAAATCTAACTTGGCAATCTACTCCAGATACTGCGCATAAATTTGTCCACCATTTAAATGAATATGGCTTTAGAGATAAAAGTTGGAAGGCAGAAAAAGATAAAAACCGAATTTTTATTTTAGGAGATAGCTTTGTTGAGGGAGACATGGTGGAGGATGATGAAACTATTCCTGCCGTTTTTCAATCCTTAATTGGGAAAAAGGCTGAAGTTTTTAACTGCGGAATGAATGGAACAGGTTTTTCTTCTTATTTGAAATTTCTAGATTACAGCCTTCCAATTTTTAAACCTGATGAGGTTTATTTGTTTGTGTATGCGAATGATATAGCTCCTTTTGATATTCCAAATAATGTGGCTTTTGAACCAGAATTCAATAGCAATTTAGTTCCGAGACTATTTTATTTAATTGATCATTTCATACGAGGGAAAAAAATAAACATTCCTCTTTTCAGGCCAACAAGCCCTTTCTTATTCCCAGTTCCAGATGGGTTTAATCCCTTTACTGCAAATTCATTTGAACTTGAAAACCAAGTGACTCCAGAATTAAAGGAAGCAATGATAAAAGGTGAGGCTAATTATTTTATGATCAACAACCTCGAAAAAAAAGAAACTGCTTTTTCTCAGTCATTTGACCTTTCCATAGCCTTAAAATATATTAAAACCCGTTGTAAAGTAAATAATGCCAAATTAAAGGTGTTTTACATCCCAGATCGCAATCAAATTTCTGATGATTATTTTCAATATGAGAAAAAGTTTTGCCTTACCAATTGCAAGGAAATTGAAAGCTTAAATTCCGCTAAATATCAGAGGAGTGCCAATCAATTTATAGTTTCATGTCAAGAATTAGGGCTTAATGTTTATGATTTAAGACCATATTTAAAAGAAATAGAGAAAGAAAAGAACCTCTATTGGAATTACGACGAACACATGAGACGTGTTGGTTATGAGTCTATTGCAAACTATTTGTATAATATAAATCAAAAAGAAAAATTGCATTAACTTTTCTTAACAAGTTTTTATATATTTATAAAATCTAAAATTTTACCCATGAAGTTTATAAAAGTAACATTTTTAATGGCCTTCGGCTGTGTTTATTCTATGGCCGATCTTCAGGCACAAACAGACAATACTACCTACGGAACCGGAGCGGGATCTTCAATCACAACAGGTGATTATAATGTTTTAATTGGAGACTCTGCTGGCACCAACCTTTCTAGCGGTAGTGGTAATGTGTTTATAGGGGAGGATGCAGGGCATGATCAAACTTCTGCTGGCGCGGCAAGCACATCTACTGCAGACAATAGAGGGTCGGATCGAACAAGTAATATCTTTATTGGCATGGAAGCCGGTTACTCCAATACGACGGGGGTTGATTTTATTTTTATTGGTACACAAGCAGGATCAAGTATAACTAGTGGTTCTGATAATATTTTTATCGGAAAAAGAGCTGGTTTCAGCTGTACAAACACAGGTAATGACAATGTGTTTATTGGTGACGAAGCAGGAGAAGATCATACAACTGGAGACGATTGCACATTTATTGGGGAAGATGCAGGTTACAACAACACCACAGCAAGTGATAATACCTTTATTGGTTCAGCTGCTGGACACGATAATACAACAGGATACAGAAATACTTCACTAGGAGCAGAAGCCTTGTATGATAATACAACCGGAATAAAAAATACAGCTGTTGGTGATTCGGCAGGTGTAGACGTTGGTCAAGGTAATTTTAATACATTTTTAGGTCAGGCTTCAGGAGCAGCAACAGAATATGCAGATTACAACACTTTTGTAGGATGGGCTGCAGGTTGGGATAATAACAGAACCAACAATACCAATGATGGGAATCGAAACACATATTTAGGTGCAAGAGCTGGTTATTCTAATCGTCAAGGACAAGATAATGTAGGAGTTGGTGCTTTTGCTGATTTTAACAATACAATAAGAAATAGAGCTACCTTTATTGGTGCTTATGCCGATGCAGACAATAATGATGTAGTTGTTGTTGGTTATGATTCTAGAAGTTCAGGGCAATACGGAATTTCTATGGGTAATTATGCTCGGGTAGACAATAGAGGAGGAATGGCATTTGGTTATGCTTCTTATATTGACGGAAACGAATCAGTTGCTTTTGGAAGACAATGTTCTGTCACAGTGTCTAATTCGGTTGCTATGGGCTACGAAACCAACATAAGTGGAACTCATTCTGTAGGAATTGGAGATGGCATTACCTCTATGAGCGGAGCTTACTCTGTTGCTTTAGGTGCGGATGCTGACTGTGATGGAAGTAATTCTATCGCAGTAGGATATGCTTCAAAAGCAGATTCGTCAAATGCAGTTGCAATTGGAGCTAACTCTTCAGCTTCAAACGTGAACTCAGTTGCCATCGGGTATCAATCTAATGTAACCACTGCAAATGAAGTTTATATTGGGAATAGCTCAATTGCTTCAATCGGTGGTATTGTAAACTGGACTGCTACTTCTGACGGAAGGTTTAAAAGCAATGTACAAGAAAATATACCGGGACTTGAATTTATTAGCGCATTAAGACCAGTTTCATATAATTTAAGTGGAGAAGAAATTGAAAAGTTTTACGGGAATAAGATTCCGGAAGACTTAAAAGAAGCCTATGCTGCTCAAAAGCAAGTACAATACTCTGGGTTTATCGCTCAAGAAGTGCAAGAGGCTGCTACATTAGCTGATTATAATTTTAGCGGGGTTAGAGTTCCTGCAGATCCAAGCAAAGATATCTTTGGTTTAAGATATGCTGAATTTGTAGTGCCAATTGTAAAATCTATTCAAGAGTTAGAAGAACGAGTTCAAAGCCTAGAAATGGAAAACTCGCTAGCTACAAAGGCTTTAATTGAAAAGCAAGAAAAATTATGTGAACAAGAAAATAAAATTAAGCAGTATGAGGCAATGCTTGATCGAGTTGAAAGTCGAATGAATGCTATGGAACAAAAGATTTCAGTTATGCAATTAAGTACAACAACTGCTTCTAAATAATTGAAATTTTCTTAAAAGCTACTACCATGAATATTTTTATACAAAATACCTTCTACTCCGGTATTAATAAGAAAAGTAACTATATGTTACTTTTTTTATTAATGAGTTTTTCTTTTCTTTCTGCTCAAATTTCTAGCCTAACTCTTGAAACTAAGGTAAATTCTACAACCTCTAACGCACAAAAAAATGCCAAAGTGGCCATGGATGATGCTGGGAACTACTTAGTTGTTTGGGAAAGCTATGGACAGGATGGTAATGAATTTGGTGTTTATGGGCAATGGTATAATGCAGATAGTACTGCAAATGGTTCAGAATTTCAAGTAAATACTAGCACAACAAATAAGGATCAACGTTTTCCTGCAGTGGCTGTTACCGAAGACGGCAGATCATCAATTGTTTGGGTGGAAGATGAAGAAGATGGTTCAGGCTGGACCTTAAAAGCTAAGTTTTATGATGCATCTCATGCAGCTGTTACTTCTGCAATTTCGATTCGAACTTCTAGTAATGGACAACAACGATGGCCAGATGTGCAAATGGATAATAGTGGAAACTCAGTAATTACGTGGACTCAAGTTGCGAATAACAATTCATCTTATATCGTTTACTTTCAAGTTAGAAATGCTACAGGGACTGGATTATTTGCTCCTATACAAACTAATGATGTTACCTCTTCTTTTAATGGCTATTCTAAAGTAGCAGTCGAAGAAAACGGAGATTTTGCAATTGTTTGGCAATCCCTAGGCTCCGATACTGCTACAACTCACGGAATTATGTGTGAGAGATTTAATGCTTCAGGAGCTTCACAAGGGACCGAATTTCAAGTTAATTCAGAGGTTACGGGAAATCAAATCTCTCCAGATATTGCCATGGATAGCACTGGAAATTTCATGGTAGTTTGGACTAGCGCCAGTCAAGATGGAGATCGAGATGGAATTTATGGACAGCGTTATACCAATACAGGAGCAACTGATGGTTCAGAATTTCAAGTTTCCACAACTACTGTAGGTTCTCAAAACCATCCTTCCATTGGTATGTCTAAAAATGGAGCAGCTGCTGTTGCTTGGAATAGCTATGGTACAGATGGGGATTACGATGGAATTTACCTTCAAGCGTACAATTTAGACGGATCAAGTAATGGATCAGAAACTAAAATAAATGCTAACACTTCTGGTTTTCAGCAATTTTCTGAAATAGGCGCATATGGTATTTCTAATAACATGGTTATCTCTTGGGCAGATGGCCTTAGAAACTCTTCCTCAACAAACGATGGAAGCGATTATGGAGTATATTTTAAACTATTTAACATTTCAGCTCCTCTTGTTGCTTCATCTTCTGTTACATCTACAATAAGCTGTAATGGAGATACCGATGGTCAATTAACGGCAACTGGGGTAGGCGGAACAACACCGTATACATACTCGTGGAATACAGGAGGAACTTCTGCATTAGAAACTGGATTAGGAGCCGGTACATATGCTGTGACGATAACTGATGCAACTGGATCAACTGACTCATCTTCAGTTACTCTTACTCAACCAACAGCTCTTGTATCTTCTTCTGCTGTTACTTCTGCTATTACTTGTAATGGCGATAACAATGGGCAAACTACGGCTTCAGCTACAGGTGGAACTACTCCTTATACCTACTCTT
>ERZ1046568.1215-NODE-1215-length-18773-cov-9.112993_pt1 | contig 18773 bp, 17 predicted proteins | sample MGYA00383092_ERZ1046568 | MGnify/ENA primary metagenome ERZ1046568 (study PRJEB29581, sample SAMEA5548362) | metagenome | biome: marine; feature: coastal; material: water | depth 1 m | study: Short-term variability in the microbial, nano- and picoplankton... | reverse complement strand
AATAAAGACGGCTCCTCAATCATTGGAACGACACTTGTTCTATATCCAAAACCAGTTAAGACAGATTCTGTTTGTTTACCCACCAAATGCGTCATGTAGTCTGGGTAATATTTTGAATCTTCAGAAAAATCTAAATAAAATTTATAACCAATTGATAAGACGGCATAAACCAAAACGAATGTTAAGATAAAGCGAATAACAAGTTTATATTCTGTAAGTAATGCTCTCAAAGATGGACATATATTATTATGCTGTTAAATTTATCGAATTAAAAATTTGAAACTAGCACTTTTTAGATATTTTTGACAAAATTTTTATACAAGAATGACTTTTACAGAATTAAAACCCGAAATAACCAACATAACTTCAGATGTAACTTCTACAGTTGACGAGAAGCTTTTACGAATATGTGAACTTTTAGAAAAGCATATAGAATACTACAATTGGGTTGGGTTTTACTTTAAAAATGGTGATAAACACGAACTTAAGCTCGGACCTTATGTTGGTGAGCCAACAGATCATACCATTATTCCTTTTGGTAAAGGTATTTGTGGGCAAGTTGCTGTAAGTAATCAAAACTTTGTAGTACCAGATGTAGAAGCTCAAGACAACTACATCGCATGTAGCATAACAGTAAAGGCAGAAATTGTCATACCTGTCTTTGTAAATGGTGAGAATTTTGGTCAGATAGATATTGACTCTAATACTGCTAACCCTTTTACAGAAGCTGATGAACGTTTTTTGGAGTTTGTTTGTAAAAAAGTTTCGAAGCTACTTGGTTAAATTTAGTTTTTAGTTTTTACATTCCTGTTCTAATAGCTTCAACAGGATCTAATCGAGAAGCTGCAATCGCTGGAATCAATCCTGAGACAAGACCAATAAACGTAGATAAAGAAAAACCCAAAACTATATTACCTGCAGATAAAATAAATTTAAAATCTGTTGCTAAATTATCTGCAATTATTATTACAATCCAAACTAAACCTAAACCGACTAAACCTCCTACAATGGCTAAAATAATAGCCTCAAATAAAAATTGAAATAATATAAATTTGTTTTTTGCACCTAAAGATTTTTGTATTCCAATAAGATTAGTTCGCTCTTTTACACTAACAAACATAATATTTGCTATACCAAAACCACCAACAAGTAATGAAAATAGACTAATAGCCCAACCTATTCCATTTAATGTTCCAATAAGTGCATCTAGAATACTAACAAACCCTGAAAATCTAGATACAAAAAAATCATTTATCTCTCCTGCTTTTAAACCTCTGTAAACTCTAAATTTTTGTTTCAATGTATTTTCAAAAGCATCGAGATCTATGTTTTCTTTTGGTTTAATAATAATTGCTAAAAATTGATTCTTTGTTTTTGTACTTTTAAATTTTCTTACATAATTTATTGGTAAAAAAACTTGCTCATCTGGAGAATCTCCTACAGTGCTTATACCGACTTTTTCAAGAGTACCAATTACAGTTAGTTTTCTTCCATAAATTCTCACTTTTCTACCTATCGGATCTAGGTTATCAAATAAACCTTTAGCAATTTCATAACCAAGCACAATTACAGGAGATCCAGAAATTGATTCCACATCATTGTAAAATCTACCATTCTCAACATTAAGATTTGAAATTCTATAAATTCCATTAGTTGATAGATTAACATTTACATTTGACATAGCCTCGCTTTCATATCTAATCGTCTCTCTAGCACCAAACCAACCATAAGCACAAGCATCAATATCAGGGATATTTTTGCTTATAAACTTAAAATCATCATATTGCATTGATTCAAAATTTTCTCGTTTCCATTTCGGTACATCAGATGGCCCAAAAGAAAAATGAGTAACATAAGTTGTATTGGCATCAATACCTTCAAGACTATCTTTAATATTTCGATTTAATGAATCTACAGCAGCTAGGACAGCAATAATTGAAAATATACCTACCGTTACTCCTAAAAGTGACAAAAATGTTCGAAGTTTATTATTCCTCAATGCGTTTAAAGCAAAAGAAAAACTTTCTTTAAAAAGGCGTAAGTATACAAGCATTTAACTGTTGATTTTCTTGAGAGATAAAGATAAGACGTTATCAACAATTTTTTGTTACAAAAAACTTAAAACAAAGTAGTTTTTTGAGCTTAGTATATTTCAACTAATCTGTATTTTTATGCCTTAAAATTTCACAATAAAACATTATGAGCAACAAAACCATTTCATCGGCACTAATATCTGTTTTTAGTAAGGATGGTTTAGAACCAATTGTAAAAAAATTAAACGCCCTTGGTGTAACAATATACTCAACAGGAGGTACCGAAAAATATATAAATGACTTAGGAGTTTCTGTTGTACCTGTCGAAGATGTTACATCATATCCTTCGATCCTAGGTGGTCGTGTAAAAACTTTACATCCAAAAGTTTTTGGTGGAATTTTGAATCGTCAAAATCATGACGGCGATTTAGCAGAGTTAAAAGAATTTGAAATTCCGCAGATTGATTTGGTCATAGTTGATTTGTATCCGTTTGAAAAAACAGTAGCCTCTGGCGCTAGCAATCAAGATATTATAGAAAAAATTGATATAGGAGGTATTTCTCTCATAAGAGCTGCAGCTAAAAACTATGCAGATGTCACATGTGTGTCTTCGGTAGATGATTACACTGAATTTTTAGATCTCCTAAATTCTAAAAATGGAGAAACTTCTGGTTACGACAGAAAATATTTTGCAGCAAAAGCTTTTAATGTGTCTTCACATTATGATTCGACCATATTCAATTATTTCAATAAAAATAACGAACAAGCTGTTTTAAAAATCAGTGAAAATAATGGCAAAGTTTTACGTTATGGCGAAAACCCACATCAAAAAGGGTTTTTCTTTGGAGATTTTGATGCCATGTTTACCAAACTTCATGGAAAAGAATTAAGCTATAATAATCTTTTAGATGTTGATGCTGCTGTAAATTTAATTTTGGAATTTAAAGGTGAAGCTCCAACTTTTGCCATATTAAAACATAACAATGCTTGTGGTTTTGCACAACGAGATACTGTCTATCAAGCATATACTGATGCATTAGCTGGTGATCCAGTTTCGGCTTTTGGTGGTATTTTAATTTCTAATACTGAAATTGATAAATCTACTGCTGAGGAAATCAACAAACTCTTCTGTGAAGTAGTAATTGCTCCATCGTTTAGTAATGATGCTTTAGAGGTTTTAAAAGGAAAGAAAAATAGAATTCTTTTAATTTTAAATGATGTCAAATTACCAAAAACTACAGTAAGAACTTGCTTAAATGGGGCTCTAGTTCAAGAAAGAGATGCAAAAACAGACTCTAAGGAAGATTTAAAAACAGTAACTAAAACTACACCTTCTACCTCTGATATTGAAGATTTAATTTTTGCTTCAAAAATTTGTAAGCATACAAAATCTAACACTATTGTTTTAGTAAAAAATAAACAGTTATGTGCTAGTGGCACTGGACAAACAAGTCGTGTGGATGCTCTTAATCAGGCCATACACAAAGCGCAATCTTTTAATTTTAATTTAAAAGGGGCAGTCATGGCTAGTGATGCATTTTTTCCTTTTCCAGATTGTGTAGAAATAGCTGACAATGCAGGTATCGTTTCTGTTATTCAGCCTGGTGGTTCTATAAAAGATGAGTTAAGTATCAATTATTGTGACGAAAATAATGTTTCAATGGTATTTACAGGAACACGTCATTTTAAACACTAAAATTGAATTGCATAAATATTTTTTGGATAGACATACTGATGTTTTAAGGTATCTGTAAAAAAATCTATGAATAAACATCCATAACCAAAGAAATAACGTATAATTTATTACATTTACGTATAGCCAAAAATTTAAGAGAATACACACCTCAAAATACAAGAACAACGCATGGGATTTTTTGATTTCCTTACGGAAGAAATAGCCATTGATTTAGGTACTGCAAACACATTAATTATACACAATGACAAAGTTGTTGTCGATAGTCCATCGATTGTAGCTAGAGACAGACTAACTGGAAAAATAATTGCCGTTGGTAAAGAGGCCAACATGATGCAAGGTAAAACGCATGAAAACATCAAAACAATTCGCCCTCTTAAAGACGGTGTTATTGCAGATTTTGATGCATCAGAGCAAATGATAAATCTATTTATCAAAAATATTCCAGCTTTAAAGAAAAAGTTATTTAATCCAGCATTACGCATGGTTGTTTGTATACCTTCTGGAATTACCGAAGTTGAGATGCGAGCTGTAAAAGAATCTTGTGAGCGCGTAAACGGGAAAGAAGTATATTTAATACACGAACCAATGGCTGCAGCCATTGGTATCGGAATAGATATTATGCAACCAAAAGGAAATATGATTGTAGATATTGGTGGTGGTACTACAGAAATTGCAGTTATAGCTCTTGGCGGAATTGTATGTGACAAATCGGTGAAAGTCGCTGGTGACGTATTTACAAATGACATTATTTATTATATGCGTACTCAACACAATCTTTATGTTGGTGACCGTACAGCAGAAAAGATTAAAATACAGATTGGTGCTGCTACTGAAGACTTAGATTTACCGCCAGAGGACATGAGTGTTCAGGGGCGTGACTTGTTAACAGGTAAACCAAAACAGGTTCAAATCTCTTATCGTGAAATTGCAAAAGCTTTAGACAAATCGATATTAAGAATTGAAGATTCTGTCATGGAAACTTTATCTCAAACACCACCAGAATTGGCTGCTGATATATATAATACTGGTATCTATTTAGCTGGTGGTGGTTCAATGCTTAGAGGATTGGACAAGCGTCTATCTCAAAAAACAGACTTACCAGTTTACATTGCCGAGGACCCTTTAAGAGCTGTAGTGCGTGGTACTGGAATTACGCTAAAAAACATAGCTAAATACAAAAGTGTATTGATTAAATAAAGCTAAATAATGCAACAGATTTTCAATTTTGTAATTAGAAACAAAACATTGCTATTGTTTTTATTACTATTTGGCATTGCATTATCCCTCACCATTCAATCCCATTCTTATCACAAAAGTCAATTTATAAATTCTGCTAATAGCTTAACTGGTGGTGTTTATGGAACTGTCAATAGTATTGGACAATATTTTGACTTAAAAGAACAAAATTTAATTTTAGTTGAAGAGAATGTAATACTTCGCGAGCAACTTCTTAATAGTTCGGGTCGTAATCAAAGCTTAGCAATAGACTCAAGTTTTAATGACCAACGTTTCGAAATTATTTCAGCTGAAGTTTATAAAAACAGTTATAATTCACCTAATAACTATTTAACAATAAATCGAGGGAAAAGAGATAGTATTCAACAAGATTTTGGTGTCATTACTTCAAAAGGTATTGTTGGTATCATCGATAATACCTCCAACAAGTTTTCTACTATACTTTCTATTTTAAGTAAAAAAAGCCGAATTAATGCTAAACTAAAATCTTCTAACCAGAACGGCTCATTAACTTGGAATACAACTTCACCCTACTTTGCACAGTTAGAAGATGTTTCGAAATTTGCAAAAGTGAAAATTGGAGATACAATAGTTACTGGTGGTCAATCTGCTATTTTTCCAAAAGGTATTGGTATTGGTAAAATCGAAAGCTTTACAACAGATTCAACTGGAGATACTTATACCATAGAAGTTCGCTTATTTAACAATATGACGACGCTTCAACATGTTTATATCATAATAAATAATAATTCCGAGGAGTTAAAAACACTTGAAAATTTGAACAATGAATAATAGCATTACTTCAAATATTATCAGGTTTATTGTTCTGCTTTTAGTACAAGTAATTATTTGTAATAACATTAATTTTTTAGGTTACATTAACCCTTATGTTTATGTTATTTTTATTTTACTTTTTCCTGTAAATAATAATAGGCTATTATTTTTAATACTTGCATTTAACCTAGGTTTACTCGTCGACATGTTTTTAGATTCTGGAGGAGTACATGCTGGAGCTTCAATATGCTTAGCATATGCCAGACCTCTATTTTTAAAATATGCTTTTGGAACCATGTATGACCATCAAAATCTGAAGTTTGGTCATACAGATATTGGTGCATTGATTATGTATGTTAGTGGTTGTGTTATTTTTCATCATCTTATTGTATTTTATCTTGAAATTTTTAACATTTCTCAGATAATTCTTTTACTAAAAAAAGCGTTATTTTATAGTATTTTCACTGTAATACTGTGTCTTTTACTCATCTTGTTATTTAAAACTCGTAAATGAGAAAACTTTTACTTTTTGCACTGGTTGTATTTGTTGGAATCACTTTTATTGTTCGACTATATTATCTTCAAGTTTATGATTCAAAAAACTATGACCCATTAGAAGATACGGCTGTCAGAAAAGTATTTACTTATCCAAAACGCGGTTATGTCTATGATAGAAATGGAGAGCTTTTAGTAGCTAATCAACCTTCGTATGATGTTATGGTTATTCCTAAAGAAGTAGAACCTCTAGATACTCTAGAGTTTTGTTCTTTACTAAAAATTACCAAAGAAAATTTTATTAAGACTTTCAATAAAGCTAGAAATTATTCTCCAAGATTACCATATGTATTTCTTTCGAACTTGGCAAAAGATGACTATGCAGTTTTGCAAGAAAAAATGCGAAAGTATGATGGATTTTACATACAAAAACGTTCAATCAGAACGTACCGAAAAACTATTGGTGCCAATGTTCTAGGTGATATTGGAGAAGTTAACCAAGTCATAATAAATAAAGATGATTACTACAATAAAGGTGATTTAATTGGTAAACAAGGTGTCGAAAAAACCTATGAAAAAACATTGAGAGGTTTTAAGGGTACAAAGTTTATTCAGAAAGACAGATTCAATAGAGACATAGGTGCTTTTGAAGATGGCTCAAACGATGCCACTGCACAACCTGGAAAAAATATCACCATAACTATAGACTCAAAATTACAGGAATATGGCGAACTACTAATGACTAATAAACGCGGAGGTATTGTAGCCATAGAACCAAATAGTGGTGAGATATTAGCAATGATTTCTGGACCAACATATAATCCTAATTTATTAGTTGGAAGAAATCGCTCTAAAAATTTCACTAAGTTATATAATGATAGTCTTGCACAGCCTTTGTTTGATAGGGGTTTACAAGCCATGTACCCACCTGGTTCACCTTTTAAGGCTATAAATGCATTAATAGCTTTACAAGAAGGTGTTGTTAGTCCAGATGATAAATTTAGGTGTAATTTAGGTTTTAAGTATGGTAATAGACGTATGGGTTGCCACTTACATCGTAGTCCAGCAAATATGAATGTTGGCATTTATGAATCATGTAATGCTTATTTTGGAAATGTTTACTTAAAAATTATGGATAAGTATGACTCTCGTGTAGATGCTATGAATAATTGGAGTAAACATGTAAAGAGTTTTGGATTGGGCAATTATCTTAATAATGATTTATCTGTCGGGCAACCCGGAAAAATACCAAATTCATCCACTTACGATAGAGCCTATGGTAAAGGCAAATGGTATCCAACATTTTCCATTTCAAATGCTATTGGACAAGGTGAAGTTTTGGCAACACCAATACAACTGGCTAATATTGCGGCTGCAATTGGTAATCGTGGTTATTACTATACACCTCATATTATTAAAAATATTGAAAGTGATACAATTCCATCAAAATTTACCAAACCAAAATACACAACCATTGACAAAAAACATTTTGAACCTGTAATTCATGGCATGTTTGACGTATATAACAAAGGGACCGCAAAAATGCTTCAAGTAAAAGGTATTGAGATTTGCGGAAAAACTGGAACTGCTGAAAACTTCGCCATCATAGATGGTACAAAAACACAACTGACTGACCACTCAATTTTCGTAGCTTTTGCCCCAAAAGACAATCCCAAAATTGCAATTGCTGTTTTTATAGAAAATGGATACTTCGGAAGTCGTTTTGCAGGAAAAATGGCAAGCTTAATGATTGAAAAGTACTTGAAAGACGAAATTTCTAGAACTGATTTAGAAAACTTTGTGTTATACCACACGTTAGAACATGAGTATAAAAAACCTTATTCAGGAGAACCTTTTAAAATCAATAGAGAAACAACTTTAGAGACTATTCCTGTAGAGGAATATGAAGCCTTAAAATATCTAAAAGCTAAAATAGATAGTAAATGATAAGAGAAAATCAAAGGCGTTTTGGATTTGATTGGGTAACGATACTTATCTATATATTACTTGTAGGTTTTGGTTATCTAAACATAATATCCGCATCACACACTGGAAATATCACCAACTATTTAGACATGAGTGAACCTTACGGAAAACAACTTATTTTCATGGGACTTTCAGTAGTATTGATTATCTTAACCCTATCTGTAGATGCTAAATTTTACGAGCGTTTTGCTAGTCTGATATATATTGGTGCTATCCTTGCTTTATTAGGTCTATTTATTTTTGGTAAAGATGTCAATGGTGCACGTTCATGGTATGGTATTGGTAGAATGACATTACAACCAAGTGAATTTGCCAAATTTGCCACAGCGTTAGCAGTAGCAAAATACATTAGTGATATACAAACCAACTTAAAAGAGATTAAAGATCAATTAAAAGCTGCTGTAATTATTTTTCTTCCGGCGTTATTAATATTACTGCAAAATGATGCAGGTAGTACAATAGTCTACACTGCTTTTTTCTTTGTTTTTTTTCGAGAAGGATTACAACAAGTATATCTTATACTTGGGTTTTCTCTCGTTATATTATCCGTTTTATCCTTAAAGTTTGGTGTCCGAATTACGGCATTAATAACAGTATTCATCCTAATTTTAGCTTACTTTTTAAGAAGTAAAAAAAGAGCTTCAATTTCACAATCTTTAATTATTCTTTTGGCGTGTACTCTTTTTGCTTTTGGTATAAAACAGTTTTATAATCATATCTTAAAACCTCATCAACAAAACCGAATTAGTCTTTGGTTGAGACTTGAAAAAGATCCTGTAAAATTAGAATTGATGAAAAAACGCGAAGCTTATAACCTTATTCAGTCAGAAGAAGCTATAAGTTCTGGAGGATTCTGGGGAAAAGGTTTTATGGAAGGTACTCGTACTACAGGTAAGTTTGTTCCCGAACAGCATACCGATTATATATTTAGTACTGTTGGTGAAGAATGGGGATTTTTAGGTTCTGCATCAGTAGTTATATTATTCATTTTCTTAATAATTAGATTATTGATTTTAGCAGAACGACAAAAATCTCAGTTTAGCCGTGTTTACGGTTATGGAGTAGCGTCAATACTTTTTGTCCACTTTACCATAAATACAGGTATGGTTATGGGGTTAATTCCTACTGTTGGTATTCCCTTACCCTTTTTTAGTTATGGTGGCTCAGGGCTTTGGGGATTTACCATTTTACTTTTTATTTTTATTAAGCTAGATAGTAATAAGATTAATGAATGGTAAAAAAAAAGTTTAAAATATAATTGAAGGCTAAATTCTTATCATAATTATTCTTTAAACTATTGTAAGCTCTTTAAACTCTTATTTATAGTTTCAATCTTAGCCAAGGCATCAGCTTCTTTTTTCTTTTCTGAACCTACAACTTGCGCAGGCGCATTATTCACAAAACGTTCGTTAGATAGTTTTTTCTGAACAGACTTTAAGAAACCTTGGGTGTATTTTAATTCCTCGGTTAACTTTTCTATCTCTTCCTCAACATTTATGGCGCCATCCATAGGAATAAAATACTCATTGGATTTAACTCTGAACGTTAACGCACCATCAATAGCAGCATCAACGGTTTGCAAATCTGAAATATTACCCATTTTAGAAATCACAGAATTATATGATATATCTAGATTTTCATTATTAATAACAGAAAGTGCAATTGTATCTTTAAAAGCTATATTCTTTTCTTTTCTAATAGTTCTTATCCCTGAAACAGCATCTTTTACCAATTCAAAATCTTCAATTAATTTAGAATCTGAGCTAGTTTGTTCTGGATATTTAGAAATAATAAGAGCTTCATCTGTATTTCTTTTAGCCATAAATTGCCAAATCTCTTCTGTTAAAAATGGCATGAATGGATGTAAAACCTTAAGATTGTCTTCGAAAGTTATTACAACAGCATCAAAAGTTGTTCTATCTAATGGTTGTCCATAAGCTGGCTTTATCATTTCTAAAAGCCATCCGCAAAAGTCGTCGTAAATCAACTTATAACTAGTCATTAAAACATCAGATAGACGGTATTTACTATAGTTATACTCCATTTCAGCAAATGCTTTTTGAAATTTAGCTTTATACCAATCTAGTGCTAGACGCGAGGATTCTGGTTGTTCGATATCTGCAACTTCCCAACCTTTCACTAGACGGAATGCGTTCCAAATTTTATTAGCGAAAGATTTTCCTTGATTACATAACTCTTCATCAAACATCAGATCATTACCTGCTGCTGCACTTAACAATAACCCAACACGAATACCATCAGCACCATAATCATCAATTAACTTTAAAGCATCGGGTGAATTACCCAGAGACTTAGACATTTTTCGTCTTTGCTTATCTCTAACTAAACCTGTAAGATATACGTTCTCAAATGGGCGTTTGCCTTTAAATTCATACCCGGCAACAATCATACGAGCAACCCAAAAGAATAGAATATCCGGACCAGTAACTAAATCGTTTGTTGGATAATAGTAATTAATCTCTTTATTATCTGGATTACGTATCCCATCGAAAACGCTGATTGGCCATAACCATGAACTAAACCATGTATCTAATGCGTCAGAATCTTGACGTAAATCAGAAGTCTGGAGATTAGAATTTGAAGTTTTCTCTTTTGCTAATTCTAAAGCTGCTTCGATGTTTTCGGCAACTACAAAATCTTCCTTTCCATCACCATAATAGTAAGCAGGAATTTGTTGTCCCCAACGCAATTGACGTGAAATATTCCAATCACGAATATTCTCCATCCAATGACGGTATGTATTGTTAAAACGCTTTGGATATAATTTTACATCTTCAGTCTCTAAAACGGCTTCAATAGCTGGCTTTGCTAAATGTTTCATTTTTAAAAACCACTGATCAGATAATCTAGGTTCAATAATGGCTTTTGTACGTTCTGAAATACCAACACGATTAGTATGGTCTTCAATTTTTACAATAGCTCCAAGCGCTTCAAGCTCTTTTACGATTTCTTTTCTAACAATAAAACGGTCTTTACCTTCATAATGTAAACCAAAAGAATTCAGTGTTGCATCCTCATTAAAAATATCTATAACTTCTAATTCGTGCTTTTCACCAAGCATCTTATCATTTTCATCATGAGCTGGTGTTACTTTTAAACATCCTGTACCGAATTCTAAATCTACATATTCGTCTTCAATTATAGGAACTACACGATTGTTTATCGGAACAATAGCATGTTTCCCTTTAAGTTTTGTGTGTCTTTCATCCTTTGGATTAATACATATTGCGGTATCTCCTAGTAAGGTTTCAGGTCGTGTAGTTGCTATAGTTAGAACGTCGTCTGAGTCTTTAATTTTATAATTGATGTAATAGAGTTTTCCTTGTTTTTCAGTGTATTCTACTTCTTCATCAGACAGAGTTGTTCTTGCTTGAGGATCCCAGTTAACCATTCTATAACCACGGTAAATTAGACCTTTGTTATACAAATCGACAAAAACTTTGATAACCGCTTCGGACATATCATCATCCAATGTAAACTTAGTTCTGTCCCAATCGCATGAGCATCCTAATTTTTTCAGTTGTTCTAGAATAACACCTCCATACTCTTCAGTCCAATCCCATGCGTGCTTTAAAAACTCCTCACGAGTTAAATTATTTTTGTCAATACCTTGCTCTTTCAACTTCGCTACAACCTTAGCCTCTGTAGCAATAGAAGCATGATCTGTACCAGGAACCCAACACGCATTTTTACCTAGTAAACGCGCACGACGAATCAATACATCTTGAATGGTATTGTTAAGCATATGCCCCATGTGCAATACTCCAGTAACATTTGGTGGAGGAATAACTATGGTGTAAGGCTCTCTTTCATCTGGTGTCGAATGAAAATAATTGTTTTTCATCCAATAGTCGTACCACTTGCTCTCTACACTCGAAGCACTATATTTTGAAGGTATTTCCATTTTTTTTGGTATCGTTTTTGCTAATAACCTACAAAAGTACTTATAATTCTTTTTTTGAATAGTAAATACAGAGATAATGTGCCTAAAAAGTATATTTATTGTTAAATAGTGTGTATTGCAACGTATTAATTTTGAAGAGAAACAAAAAGTACATAATTTTGAATTAATTAACTAAATTATGAAATAATGAAAAATATAATCACAGTTTTATTTATTGGTGTAATGAGTTTGGGTTTAAACGCTCAAGACAAAAAAGTTGCGAAGATTGAATTTAAAACTGAAGTAATTGATTACGGAACTATAGAAAAGGGTGCTGATGGCGTTCGTGTATTTGAATTTACAAATACAGGTAATGCCCCATTAATTATATCTAGTGTTAAATCTACATGTGGCTGTACAGTTCCAAAAAAACCAAAAGAACCTATTATGCCAGGGGAAACTAGAGAAATCGAAGTCAAATATGACACAAAGAGAGTAAATCCTATCAGAAAAACAATTACAGTTATATCTAATGCTGAAACACCTACAGTAGCTTTGAAAATAAAAGGTCTTGTTATTGACTCTAGTAAAACTAGTATATTAGATAAAAAAGGGAAAAGTTCAGTAGAGCAATAATAAACTACAAATATTATCTAATTAGAGCTTTCAGTTTGAGGGCTCTTTTTTTTGAATACATCATCTAACTTAAATCTAAAAGACAAATCTTTTTTGTTACGTCTGAATTTTGTACGTAAAACTGCACCTTTTTTATTATAAAAAAACTTATTTACTTCCTGAAGAGTTAACTCACTCGTTGGTTTATTGTTAATTGACGTAATGATGTCACCGATCATCACACCTGCTACTTTTGCGTTAGAACTCTCTCGTAGTTCAACAACTTCGAATGAAGGTTTTAGTTCATACTTATACGTATCTGACAATTCAATATTAATATTACCACCTTCGACTTTTCTACCATATCCATCGGTAGCAACTTTTTTTTTGAGTTCCTTTACAACACGATACCCTCGCTGTTCTAGTGTAATACCACTGTTATTGTAATAAAATGGTGCTTTAAAATTTGAGTTCTTTTTAACCCAAATCTGCTCACCATTATAATCAAAAAAAATATTGAATCGTTTTAAAATATAACCTGAAATACTTCCATTTCTTTGTTTGAAATTTCTAGCGATACTAAGGTAAATAGAATCAGGAAAAGCCACATTCACTTTATCTAAAGTAAAAGAAGCTACACTAAATGATTTTACCTTTGATCTTGTACCATAAACAGGACCACTAAGACCTTTACCAAGAAAATCATTAAAATACATTTCTTGAGAAACTTTAATGTTTTTTTTACTTCCTTCAAATAACCAGAGTGCATCACTGCTACCAGTGTCCATTAGAAGCTTAACAGGAATTTCCTCAAGACTTAATCTAACCTTACCTTTTAAGTAAGGTTTTTTATTAATAACTTCTATTGATAAACGATTCCACTTAGAAGAAGTTTTTGGTTTAAAAAATTCAGGTTTATAGAGCCTAATGTATTTTGAAGCATAATTTATTTCAACTACAAAATCTTTAAAAATATCGAAACCTATTATACCATGGACAGGCACTCCTAATCTTGGTGTAAAATTTATACTTGGATCAAAAACCATAGACACATCTTTATTAACAGCTATAGCTTCTCCTATTTTAATAATATTACCCTTTGATTTAATGGCTTGTATTGAACCATTGCTCCCTAAACCTCTTAAGTATGCACGCTCAGTGTTTTTTATCTGTAAAGAGTCCATATTTACAAGATTAAAAAGTATGGGACGACTTACACCAGTATCCAGAACAAAAGAGAGCTTAACACCATTAAGTTCTATGGGCATGACAATAATATTATTGATTAATTGAAATCTAATTCTAGAACTTTTTTCAATAGGCAAGTTGAAACTCTTTTGACCAATAGATTGATAACCTACAGATAAAAAAATAATCAGTAATACGTATTTATTTATAAGATTCATTAAAAATAAAAATACAATTCTACACGCAATAGCTTAAATTTGTTTTGATTTTTTAATCAAACTTTAAGAGTTTCCAAAATTAATATTAACCATGCCAAAGATTTCAGAAAAAGGCCATAAAATGCCCTCATCACCCATTAGAAAGCTTGTACCCTATGCTGAACAGGCTACCAAAGACGGTAAAACTGTTTATTACCTAAATATAGGCCAACCAGACATAAAAACACCTCAAGTAGCCTTAGATGCCATAAAAAATTCTTCTTTAAATATATTAGCCTATTCACGCTCTGAAGGTTCTGAGAGTTACAGACAAAAAATTGCTAACTACTATTCTAAGAATAATATTTCTGTCAGCCAAAATGATATTATTGTAACTACTGGTGGTAGTGAAGCACTTTTATTTGCCTTTGGCAGTATTATGGATAAAGATGATGAAATTATTATCCCTGAGCCTTTTTACGCTAACTATAACGGATTTTCAACAGCTTCAGGTGTAAATGTGGTTCCGGTAATTTCTAAAATTGAAGATAATTTTGCTTTACCACCAATTGAAGATTTTGAAAAACTTATTACTTCAAAGACAAAAGCCATTCTTATTTGTAATCCAGGAAACCCAACAGGATACTTGTATTCAAAAGAAGAGATAAAAAAACTAGCAACACTAGTTAAGAAGCATGATTTGTTTTTAATTGCTGATGAAGTCTATCGCGAGTTTGTTTACGATGGTATAAGTCACTACTCAATTTTACAAGAAGAAGGTTTAGAAGAGCATGCTATTGTTATTGACTCTGTATCTAAAAGGTACAGTATGTGTGGTGCTCGTATTGGTTATTTAGTCTCAAAAAACAGAGAGTTTATACTAACGGCATTAAAATATGCACAAGCTAGATTGAGTCCGCCAACATTGGCTCAAATTGCTAGTGAAGCTGCCCTGAGTACTCCAGATTCATATTTTACTGAAGTTATTAACGAATATGTTGGGCGCAGAGATACTTTAATTTCAGAATTAGAAAAAATCGAAGGCGTCAAAGTAGCCAAGCCTAATGGTGCTTTTTACTGTATTGCAGAACTTCCAATAAAAAATTCTGATAAATTTGCCCAATGGTTATTAGAGCACTTTTCCTTTAATAATGAGACAGTTATGGTTGCGCCAGCTGCTGGATTTTACTCATCTCCAAATGTTGGTCTAAACCAAATACGAATTGCATACGTACTTAATGAAGATAGCCTCAAAAAAGCCGTTAAAATTATTGGGGAAGCCTTAAAAGTCTACAAAGATTAAATGACTATACAGGAAAATATATCCTTAAAAAACTACAATACTTTTGGTGTCGATGCCAAAGCAAATACTTATGTTGATATTGTAACAATTGAGGATTTAAAAACTGTCTTAAAATCTGAAACTTCGAAATCATTTTTTATACTTGGAGGTGGTAGTAATATGTTGCTTACAAAAGATATTGATGCTATGGTTCTTCATCTTAATCTTAAAGGTATTTCGATTACTTATGAAACTGATGATTACGCCATTGTAAAAGGCAATGCAGGGGAAAACTGGCACGAATTTGTAGTTTGGTGTCTTAATAAAAATTTAGGTGGAGTTGAAAATATGTCACTTATTCCTGGTAATATTGGCACAGCGCCAATTCAAAATATTGGTGCTTACGGTATTGAGTTAAAAGATGTTTTTCATTCTTGTGAAACTATTAATATTTCAACTCAAGAAAAAAAAACCTTTTCTAATGAAGATTGTAATTTTGGCTACAGAGAATCTGTTTTTAAACAAACCTTGAAAGGAAAATATATTATTACAAGCGTAAAGCTTAAACTTACAAAACGTAATCATAAATTAAATATCGCTTATGGTGCTATAAAATCTGAATTAGAAAGTTTAAACATTACAAATCCTACTATAAAAGATATATCTACAGCTGTTATAAATATCAGACAAAGTAAACTGCCAGATCCAAAAAAAATAGGTAATAGCGGAAGTTTTTTTAAAAATCCAATAATTTCTGAAGAGGCATTCATAAAGCTTCAAAACGATTTTCCAAATGCACCTCATTATGTGGTTTCAGAAAAAGAAATAAAAGTCCCTGCCGGTTGGCTTATCGAAACTGCAGGTTTTAAAGGCAAGCGTTTTGGGGACTATGGTGTACATAATAAACAAGCTCTGGTACTCGTTAATTATGGAAACGCCACAGGAAAAGATATTTACGAGTTAGCAAAACTTATACAGCAAACTGTTTTTAGGTTATTTAATATTAAAATAGAAACCGAAGTAAACATTATCTGATTTTAAAAATGTATTGTCCCTAACGCACAAAAAAACTAAATTAAGAAACATTGAGTAGTAATATAGAACAACGTATTATAAAGCTTTTGCATCGTAACGATCAGTATGCGCTTAATTTATTATACGAAAACTACTCAGACAGCTTGTACGGTGCCATACTTAAAGTAACAAAAAACGAAGAAATTGCTGAAGATGCCTTACAAGAAACTTTTATAAAGGTTTGGAAAAATGCACAAAAATACGACCCAAAAAAAGCCAAATTATTCACTTGGCTATTTAGAATTGCTAGAAATACCGCAATAGATAAATTAAGAAGTTTCAACAATAGGTTTCATAAAGAAATCCAAATAAATAAATCAAACGTATATATACTTCCAGGAACAAAGCTTAATCAAGATGTCATAGATATTAAAGAGCATGTAGCTCGATTGGAAGATAAATATCAAATAGTGCTTAATGCCTTATTTTTTGGAGGTATGACACAACAAGAAGCTAGTGAAGAGTTAGAAATTCCACTTGGCACCGTGAAATCTAGACTAAAAATTGGTCTTAGAGAACTTAAAAAAGTTTACGATTTTTAAAACATTAATTATGGAAGAAAAATTACATACATTTTTACAATCAGGCTTACTAGAACGCTATTTAGTAGGAGATACTTCCATTGCTGAAAACTTGGAAGTCGAATATCAGATAGACAATCACTCAGAAATTGAAAATGCTTATATCAAACTTCAAAACAACTTAGAAATTTTAGCAAAAGCTAATGCTGTTGAAGCGCCTCTAGGTGTTTTAAATAGAGTTTTAGAAACAACTAAGAAAACAACAAAAGTTATTGCTATGCCCCAGCAAAAAACACCATGGTATAGTATTGCTGCTAGTCTAGCTGCATTTGCCTTTGCAACATTGAGTATTTATTTATATCAAAAAAATCAAGCCTTAAACAACGAGAATAATATTGTTGTTGACGAAATCTATGATTTAAGAGGAGATATAGATAAAAACAATTCAAAATTAGATGCATTAGCTTTTCAACTTCAGAAATTAAATAATCCTGATTCAAAAAAATATGTTTTAAATGGTAATGACCGTGCAAAAGATTTAAAAACAGTAGCATATATAAATCCTGTCGATAAAACATCAATGATTGATGTAGTATCCTTACCAAAACTACCAGAGAATCAATATTACCAATTAAGAGCTGAATTAGAAGATAAAATGGTTAGCCTTGGTTATTTAGAGGATTATCAACGTACTTTAAAGCCAATACCCTACATGGAAGACGCTTTGGCTCTGAGTATTGTTATTCAAAATAAAAATGGAGAGTCTACCTCTGAAGAAAATAACGAAGTTGCCGAGATTTCATTGAAGAAATAGAATTAGACTTTTTAGCAAAACAAAAATCCCAAAATATAAATACTTAATTATGGGATTTTTTTATTTGAAAAATTAGAAAGTATCTATTCTATATCAAAAAATACTTTATGTATGAAACCAGCAACAATAGCTCCTGTAATTGGTGCTAACCAGAACAACCATAACTGTGAAGTATATTCTCCTCCAGCAAATAAAGCCTGACTTGTAGAACGTGAAGGGTTTACCGAAGTATTGGATATTGGTATGCTAATTAAATGAATTAAAGTAAGCCCAAGACCGATAGCAATAGGATCAAATCCTTTAGGAGCTCTTTCATTTGTACTTCCAAGAATGATTAATAAAAAGAATAAGGTCAAAACAAATTCAGCTAACAGCACAGAAACCAAACTATATCCATCTGGTGATAAATCTCCATAACCATTTGAAGCAAAACCTACTATATCGGTAAATCCAGCCTTACCTCTTACTATAAGACATATAACACCTGCAGCAGTAATAGCTCCAATTAATTGTGCAATAACATAACCTGGTAATGATGTACCATCAAACTTTCCTCCTGCCCAAAGGCCAATAGAGACTGCTAGATTAAAATATCCTCCAGAAATATGACATACAGTATAAGCCATTGTCAGTACTGTCAGACCAAATGCTAATGAAAATCATACAAAACCGATACCTAATTCTGTAAAGGCAGCTGCAAAAATAGCACTACCACAACCTATAAAAACAAGCCAAAATATTCCAAAAAATTCTGCAAATAATTTTTTCATAATTAATATGAGTTAGCTAATAATATTATTTAGACACTACTAATCAACCAAATGTCATCAAAATAAAGTTTAACAAATTCTCGGAAAGCATTATCTTTGCAAAAAAAATATTAATATTTTTTATATGAAGCTTTTACTAATAACATTAGCATTGCTTTTATTAGCAGTTGCAGGAATTGCGATAAAAA
>ERZ1046568.1209-NODE-1209-length-18837-cov-57.570759_pt1 | contig 18837 bp, 27 predicted proteins | sample MGYA00383092_ERZ1046568 | MGnify/ENA primary metagenome ERZ1046568 (study PRJEB29581, sample SAMEA5548362) | metagenome | biome: marine; feature: coastal; material: water | depth 1 m | study: Short-term variability in the microbial, nano- and picoplankton... | reverse complement strand
AATGCTCTAATCTGTGGATCCTTACCTTTAAGTTCCGGGTATTCAGTTATTAGACCTGGATGTCCGTTAAAGATGGAGAATCTTTCGCATACTTCTTTCGGCATAATACGTAACCAACCATGTAATGTAATTATTGCTTCCGGAAAATATACTAATATTTCTTCATAATCTTCTAAAGTAGGTTTATTAGGTAAAGTAAAAAAACCTTTTGATACTATTCTAGGATCTATTTCTCTAAGACTTTCAGGTCTCTCGTTAGTATAAATCCTATCAGGCCATTTACCAAGTGACTTAGCTAAATCAGCTATTTCTCCTCCTGTTTGACTAAAAAATGCTATCCATACTTTAGTTCCCATTAGTAAGCCATTTAAATTTCTGTATGTTATTTAGAATTAAATTAGTATCTTCTATATCTGAATTAATTAATTCATGTAGTTTCTGTCTTTCTTTACTCCAAAGTCCATCTGTACCGTATGATATACCTTTTATACCGTGCACTACAGGGTTAGAAGTATCTAAAGAATAAATCCAATCATAATCAGAATTCTTATAAAAGCTAAACTCTTGAGGAAGACCGCATCCAAGTAAGTGATGAGGTTTATGTATATTGATTACACCGTCTCTAAATAAGTCTCCTAGTAGCTTAACACGTCCTAGCATCCAGCTAACATACTTGTTAGAATGAGGTACTGAAGCAGTGTAATACGAGTAATCAAATGATATAGCTATCATATCTACATTTGCTGATTTATTCATATAATTATAACAATCCACAATCTCATCATAAGTCTTACCTTGTACTACTCCGATTTTACCGCTACCTTCATACCCAAGACCTTTATTATTCCAGTCTTCCATCTGATCGCAAGTTTTAGTAGCGTCTTCTAAAGCATCTGGAACTATATACCAAGTAGGTTTAAGTTTTTTTACCCATTTATCAAACTTAACTGCATCGAAAGCCTCTTCTAATTCAAAAATAGAGTTATCTAAAATAATTTCTCTACCAGCATCTCTTGCTTCTGTAAACTGTTTTAAATATTCTTTATCTTCTTCAAATAAATGTACTAATGCATAATCGTAATCTGTATACTTTTGTACTTCATTAAAAATACTCTTAGGGCTTTCGTGTGCTATTTTTATCATATATTAATCTTTTAGTTTTGATAAATCCGGGTTAAGACTAGTTAGTTCTGCAGATAGCTTTTCTATTGCTTCATTTATTTGATCCATTTGTGCTGCATCAAATGCCTGTTGTATTGCTTGCACTGCTACACTATATGGTACCATTTCCATCTGATGGCTTTCTATGAATACTTTATGATCTTCTAAATTTATACTACTGCTCATCGAAAAACTTTTTTAAGTTAGGTCTAAAGTAATTTATACTTTTCATTACTTTCATATCTCTTGATCGGTAGACAATGTACCGTCCTTCCGTAATCTTTTCAAAATGACAGGCCTCACCTTGTTCCTGAGCTCTTTTGCTGACACTGCGTATGGCTTCTTCTTCAGTTTTACAAGCTTTAGACATATTGCTTGCTTGTACTTCTTGATATGCTGGCCATATCTGATTCTTAAGGCCGTGTAGCATAGTACCGTTCCCAAGGGAAACATAAGCAATGTCGCACAAAGCATCCAAAACTTCCACAATGTCTCCGTTTTCGCAAGCTTCTCTATATTCTTCAAGTTCTTCGAGTATAAAGTCATATACGAATTGCCACTCTTTTTTAGCTGGTATATTAGGTTCATAGTTGTTAGGTTTACCGAAAGTATCATTAAATATTTCTACTTCATCCACAAATGGTACTGAAGGAGCAATAAATACTTCGTTATTATCTTCGTCAAATAGTGATAGTTGTTTTCCCATAATATTAATGTTTACAAATTGATGCTAATTCTATATTCTTATAAAACTCTGCTTTTGCAGAATCTTCGTTTAAAAATGCTCCTGTTAATTTTGCTGTTTGCATTGAAGCTCCTCTATGTTTTACTCCTCTACAACTAACACAGTTATGAGTCGCAGATATCATTACTGCTACTCCTAAGTTACCTTCACATATCTTATCTACTGCATTATGTATAGCTACAGTTAATTGTTCCTGTATAGCTCCTCTTCTACCGAATTGTTCTACTATTCTATTTAACTTAGATAACCCTACTACTTTACCGTCTTCAGATGCAATATAAGCTATACTTACGTTACCTCCAATTGTTTGATGGTGATGTGAACACATCGACTGTACAGGTATATTACTCTCTTGTACGATACCGTCATAGCCGTCTGAAGGAAATGCTGTAATTCGATCTAATGGATTATACCTTCCTGCCCATAAGTCATTAACATATGCTTTAGCTACTCTCATTGGTGTATCTGAAGAGTTAGGGTCTTCTTTATAGTCACATCCTAAAGCGGTTAAAAAGTCTGCATAGGCTTTTGCTGCTCTTTCTATAATTACTTTTTTCTCATGTTCAGTTAACCTTGCTTCAGGTCCTTCTAATTCTTGTTTTGCAGCTAATTGACTTGATATACCATTTGCATATCCTGCTTTTACTAATTCTGTTCCGTCTATAAACTTTTTAGGCATAATATTTAATTTGTTTTATTGAGGTTCTACGACTCATTTGTTAATACAATATACGATTTTTAATTTAATTATCCAAATAATCTTGAATAGGTTTTGAATTTTCTTTTTCCCAAGGGTAGACTACCCAGCCGAAATCATCGTCTATTTCTTCTGCATAGTATTCTGGTTTTGCTTTTGATGATGTTTTATAGTGTAGAGTAGCAAACTTAGGATTAAACATTTCGTCTCTCCACTTTAAAATTGTATCTCCACTATCTGCTATATCATCTATAATTAATAGCCTAGGATAGTGATTACTTCTGTACTCCATATATGGAATCTCAAATCGATGAGAATACATAATAGCAAGTATGGTTCCTCCTCTGGGTATTCCTGTTACATAGTCTATCTCTCCTTTACATTTTTCGTGTATAATATCTAAGAGTCTGTTGATATCATCCCACGTTAGAAAAACTTTTTTTACTGCCATGTGTGGTTCATTACCCAGTTGCCAGTAGAATAATTTGCTGTAGATTTACTACCTACTGATTGTAGCTTCTCTTTTAAATGGTCCCATTGTTTAGGAGTAATATTATAATGATGCACTCCTTCTGCAAATCCTCGTAACCATTCTATAAATTGTGATTCATTCATTTTCTATATAACTTTTTAATTTATCTATTAATACTAATACTTCGTCTGGTTCCATTGTTATAGCACAACAGACATTGATATTCTCTTCTATTTCCTCTAATATTTGAAGGGCTTCTTGCTTATCCAAACCTATTTTAATTCATCTCGTTTAGGGGAATTATGTCTTGAATAGTAACCTGGGTAATTTTCTTCTTTGTTTTTTCTAGCACCATAAAATATATTCCAAATAGTGAAGTAGATATATACTGAAAATATACAGAAACCTACTATAAACATTGCTACATTCATAATATTCTCCTTTGTCTAATTGCTATGGCAAATAGTAAAATAGTTCCTGCCCAATGAGCCGAGTATTGAGCTTCTTCGGTGTATCCGAATAATCCTAATCCAATAGAATACAACATTGCTACAAATGCAATGATAATGGGATACCATGTGTTTAAAAATTGTTTCATAACTTTTGATTTATAAATTTAAGTCTTTTCTTATATCTTTCTTTACTACTCGTAAGTATTTTGCTCGTTTCTTTGCATCTACAAATGGAACTGACCAAAATTGTTTAGTCTTTCTCCATCTATTTAGATTCCAACCAAATACAAATGTGTATACTCCCATTACTAATCTCAACTTAACTGAATTAAGATATAAAGTAACAACAGGTAACATAGGTGCTCCGTGTGTTATGTATGTTCTTACCTTTTTATCACTTAAGAATGGTTTTGGGTATGCATATTTACCAAATAAAGGTACAAACTTATAAGCAAACCCAGGTGTGAATACTTCATCAAAAAATGTTTCCATTTTAGGTACCATTCTAAACCACCAGACAGGGGATACAAAATATATATGAGTTGACCATGTTACTAAATCTTGATATTCTTTTATTAATTCGGTTCTATTACGATGGAGTTTATCATCATATACATCAATAACTTCATATACTTCGTCATTCTTTTTTAATTGTCTTATAATAGTTTTAAATATACCATTATAACAAAATGACTTTTGATCAGGATGACCAATTACTACTAAATGTTTGAAATTCTTTTTCATTATACCTCACGTTGATCTTCAAAAGCAATAATATGAGGTCTCCAAGTCATTCTGTATCCATTATCTCTAACCCAATCAAATAATACTGGGTATGATTTAAATAATGCTTCTCTTGAATCACCTGCAGGCATGAACCAAACTTTATGTTGAGGTACTTCTAAGGTCTTAATACATTCCATAATCTCAGATAATGCTCCTTCATCCTTACCGTCCCATACAGGTTTAATATGGTAATCAGAATGATATTCAATTGACTGTTTTATTGCTTCATAGTTAAGTCTAAACTTATTATGACGTTTTACCATTCTCTCATCTGTAATTGCGCCTTGAGGTGTTGCTACCCCAACGACTGGAACAGAATTGCTAAACTTAGGAGAGATAGATAACAGATTAATAGGATAGTCAGTGGGGAGGAAATGAGATCCTTCAGTTTCGATAGTAATAAAGATATTATTTTCATGTGCAAAATGTGTTAATTCATTTACTAAAGCTGGATGCATAGTAGGAGAACCTCCTGTTAACATCATCTCTGTTATATGAGGGTTCTTTTCGTACATTGCAATAATGTCTTTAAAGTTAAACTCTCCTTTTTCCGGATGAATACTTGTATACCAGCTATCACACCACCCTCCTTCTCCGAAGTAGCATCTATGAGTACATCCTGTGGTTCTTATTACTACTGTTGGGTAACCTGCTCTTGATCCTTCTGACTGTACTGCTGTGTATATTTCTACGATAGGTAAATTTTTATCGTAATCTTCTATTCTTTTTAACTGTTTATGCGACATAATAAGCTGCGTTTTTTCCGTGTTCCATAAATTTTACTTTTATAACTTTAACTCTACCTTCTGTCTCTTTACCAACAAATTCATTTACTTTGTTAAAGATGTATTCTGCAAATTTCTCTGCTCCAGTAGCTGGTATGATTCGTACTTGAGCTACTCCTGCTTCACCCATTTCTATAAAAGCATTTTTAAATGGATCGTTATCTGCTACTATTAACGTATGGTCAAACATATGATCCATCCATGCCTTAGGAGATTTACCGTCTATTTTAGTACTAGCTCTCTTCATACCTCCAAAATCCCAGACCCAGTTTCTATTATCTAAGTCTCCTTCAAAGTATATTTTAAACGATATACCGTACCCGTGTACAAATCTACAGTGTGTACTCTCTGCTGAGTGTTGACGAAACACTGTACTAAATCCGTCAAAAACTTTACTTGATTGAAATTTTCCCATAACTTATTTTTAAACTAATTCTTCTCCTATTCCTACTACTTCTGATAGTATTAACAAAATAGCAGCTATATCGATACTCCACCATAAAGCAGCATACCCTAATATACGGATACCTGATTTGAGGAAGCTAATCTGTTGATGTAATTTTGGATCTGGAATTTTATGATCGTTGATCTTAATTCCTTGGAAGTTCTCTCTTTCTTCTCTATTATAGAGATCATCTATAACCTTTTTATGTAATTTACTCATATTTTCGTGTTTTTAAAGTGGTGCTGTGACACTGTTACCATACATATATCAATATACGAAATTTATTTATATTATCAAACTTTTTTCGTGTCCAATATGTACTTTTTTATTTATGTAAATTTTATACCCTTTTTTAATTGCATTAATACAGAAACCTACATCCTCTGAGGTAAACTCTTCTACTCCGTTTTCAAACTTCATCCATTCAGGTCTAAACCAAGGGTATTCCATACTTTCTATTACTCCCTTTTTAATTAACATCCAACCGAAACCGGTATATTCAACTGGAAATATATCTGGTTTATTTGTTAGTATTTCATCGTTTAAGAAAGTAAAGTTACCGTTGGTTTCATATTCCTTTGTATTGTATTTTTCTACAGTCGCATAGTGTACTTGATCCGTCATTTTATATATCCCGGATGCTATATCTTTATCCATATCCAATAAAGATTGTAACTGTTCCGGATTAAAATACATATCAGAATCGATCCACATTATGTAATCGTAGTCTAATTTACCGTTAAATGGTTTTTGATGTTTACCTCTTGTTACGTCTGGGCCTAGGCATTTCTGTCTAACGTAATATACGTTTGAATCGTAAGTATTACTAAGTATTGGATTTATATTATTATCAATACACCATACAAATAAATTAGTCCAGGCTTTAAGAAAATTACCTGAAAATTTATTACCGGGAATACAGAATACCACTGTAGTTGGTTTTTTCATAACTTATTTTAATTGTGGAGAATATCGGAGTCGAACCGATACTCCCCCTTACATTAGATAGTGCGATGTCTACGCATGCTATCCCATTGTACTTTTTTGGTCTGACTCAGCATTCTGAATTTATCTACTCTGTTATTGAGTTTATTTCTTTCAGAATTAAGCTGAGTGTTTCCATTTGTTTGGTTACTGTTAGTGCTCATTATATCTTAATTAGTTCAAGATTATAAATATGCTGATAAAACGTTTTCAACGTGCTTTCTTGCTACTTCGTATCCAACTTCTCCTGTTTCATCTTCGTATTGAACCGGATCAGGTCTACCTAATGAAATAAACGCTTCAATCCGCTCTACTGATGAAGCAGATTTATAATCACTATTTCCCGAAGGATAAGGCTTGTAAGAAGTATTTGTTCTTTTATAAACTTCATCAAAATCAATACCTAATACTTCACATAACTTTTCTCCATCTTGTAATATACCAAACTTATCAGTATCTAAATAAGGAGTAAAGTACCCTACTCTATCAGCATCCCAATTCCCCATTCTAAAAGCTGCATCATCTGCATCTCTAAATTCCTGTCTACAGTCAGGATAAACTGCATGATCACCAGCATGAATACCTAAAGCAATATCACAAGGTTCTCCTGTCTTATTTGCTACTGATAAAGCTACTGCCTGAGTAATAGAAGCAAACATTTTGTTTCTGTTAGGTACAACAGTTTCTTTCATATTCTCTTGCTCATAATGTCCTTCTGGTACATCATCTCCACCTTCAACTAAAGCTGAATCTAGTAAATCTACTAATCCATCTAATTTAATTTGACGATAATTAACTGTACACCCATTAAAACAATTTTCATCTGCTGGGCAGTTTTTATTAATATAATCAACTAATTGTTGAGCTCTTTCAAGTTCAACTCTATGTTTTTGACCGTAATCAAAAGATATAGCTGTTACAGAATCATACTTTTCGATAGCTCTTAACAATAGGGTGCTGCTATCCATTCCACCACTTAAACTTACTACACAATGTGCCATATTTATTTATTTAATTTTTGCCAGGTATTTTGCGTATAGGCAAACGCTTTTACTATTCCATTACTGATGTTATCTTCTCTTGAATTTCTCTATACTTTGTTAGGTACTCTTTTATTGATGTATAATCTTTCCCTGTATTGAGTATTTCCTCTGCTGCTTTTTTTAAAGCATTGCTAAAGTTAGAAGGGTAACATATCGTCTTGATATATTCTGTATTATTCTCTCCTTTAATTACTCTTTCGTATAAAGTGTATCCTCCTGTTTGGGATCTGGATACAAAGAATGGTTCTAGAGCTGGATCTGTTATTACAGTATCACTAGCTGAAATTGAATCTGGTTTTCGTAACATTTATTTATTTTTAATTAAGTATTAATTCTTCTAATTCGGTTTCTCTAATTAAACCTGTTTTAGTTACAGTTTCACCTTCTTTAATAATCACTGTAAACGGTATAGATTTAATTTTATATTCAGCAGCTAATCCAGTAGTATCACTTTCAATATCTACTTCTACGAATTCTACACTTTCTCCAAGTTTCTCTGCTACTTTATCCCAGCTCTTACTGTACATTTTACAAGGTCCGCACCAATTGGCATAAAATTTAATTGCTTTAGTCATTCTATCTTTTAAATTTAGGTTTATTAAAGTTTTTTCTAGAAGGTTTCTTAGTATCTTTTTTAAATACCATTAACCATTCTTTTAACTGTTCCATTCTTTGCTTTGCTGAGTTTTTTGACATATTATATATTTTATATTAATATACGAAAATTAACTATAAGAAGCAACTTTATCCGTCACAGCTTAGACAATCAGTTGAAGTTCTGCTGCCAATGTCGCCGTTAATAACTGAGTCTGTTCTTAAGTAGTATAGGGTCTTAACTCCTAATCTCCATGCTGCTTGATGAACCTCATTAATAAACTTAGGACTATCCGTTGGGTCAAAAGCTAAATTTAATGATTGAGTTTGGTCTATATACTTCTGTCTTGCTGCTGCTTGTTCTACTAATTTTAACTGGTTAATTTCTGCAAAGGTTAGGAAGATAGGTTTATCTTCTGCTGGCATGATTTCTTCCGGTAAATTAGCAATACTTCCTCTATCGAGCATAATTTGATCCCAGACTTCTTCTGTATTATGTCCTTTTTCGTTTAGATACGTTTCTAATGCTGGGTTCTTTCTTATAAATGTACCTTTAGCAGAATTAAACGTATATACATTAGCTGGTACTGGTTCGATTCCTGCAGATACTCCTCCTGATATTGTAGAGTTTGAGACTGTTGGAGCGATTGCTAGTAAGTGACTATTTCTCATCCCTGTACCTTTGCACCATACTGGTTCTCCGTATTCATTTGCTAATTTTCTTGAAGCATTTTCTGCTTTTTGTTTAATATCAGAAAATATTTGATGAGTATACGACGTAGCTGCTATTGAATCGAAAGGTAATCTTTCGTTCTGTAAGAAAGTATGCCACCCTAGTACACCTAAACCTAATGCTCTACCTTTTTTAGCTGATCTATGAGCTCTAATTAATGAATCTCTTCCAGAAGTTTTAGCTAAAAACTCTTCTAATACTCCGTCTAAGAAGTAAGTAGCAGTTTCTACTAAATCACTATTCTTCCATTCGTGGTACTTAGTTAAATTTAAAGAAGATAAACAACAAATAAAACTATGTTCTTCATCAGTGTGTAATGTAATTTCTGAACATATATTAGTCATTGAAACATCTAAGTTATTCCTTTTATATGCAGGTGGGTTAGCATTGTTAACAGTGTCTTTAAACATTATATAAGGCTCTCCTGTCTCCATACGAGACTTCAATATAGTTACCCACGTACCCATAGCATCAACGTCTCTATGCTCTAATTTTTGCATAAATGTATCATCCACTACAACACATTGATGAAGGTTTAGACACTGTCTATTAGGGTCTCCTTTTGGTCTTCTAATCTGTAGAAATTCTTCAATATCTGGGTGATTAATATCAAGGTTAACGGATGCTGCCCCTCTACGTACTGCTCCTTGGTTAGTTGCTATAATAGTAGAATCGTAAATCTTAGCCCACGGTACAACACCTTCTGATTGTCCGATACCTTCTCTTCCGATTTGCTCTCCTCTTCCTCTTACTTTAGAAAGTCCAATTCCAACTCCTCCACCGAGTGATGTTAATCTCATCAGTTCAGCATTTGTAAGTCCGATACCTCTAATAGAATCTGGTGTATCTATTCCAAAACAAGATATCGGTAAACCTTTATCTGTTCCTGTGTTAGAAAGTACTGGTGATGCTAAGTTTAGCCAACCTTTCCACATATATCTGAAGAATTTATTTTCTAGATCAGGTCTATCTAATCTTTTAGCTATTGTTGAAGCTACTCGTCGATAAGCTTTTTTTGGTGTCTCATCAGGTAATAAGTAACCTTTAGATATTGTTGCTATTGAAATTTCGTTCATCCATTCTGGATAATCCTTACCTGCTTCCCACGCCGAGGTATCTACTATTGTGCTCATATGTTTTCTTATTGTTTTTTTAAAATGCTGTGGACCAGTCCATTGTACCTTTACTGTAATTTGTAACTCTATTTGCAAAGAAATCAGTCTGCTGTTTTCCTGCTATTACTGCATCAAACCATTTCATAGTCTTTAATGCACCTTTATCAATATCTTCTGATGGAATAAGAGGTGCTAGACCTAAATCTCCCATTTTGGTATTAACTCTATGACGTATAAAGTTTTTTAGGTCTTCTTTAGACAAATTCTCTAAATCTCCTTGCTCAAATACCTTATCTATAAAGCCAAATTCTAAATTAATTGCTGCTGTTGCTGCTTCTCTAATATCTGCTTCTAGTTTATCGGTTTTTAATTCTGGATGCTCTTTCATAAGTGTTCTGAAAAGCCAACAACCTGCGTTACTGTGTAAGGATTCATCTCTTACTGACCATTCTACTATTTGACCTACTCCTTTAAGTAAATTTCTCATCTTAAATGATAACAGTACTGCAAATGAACTAAAAAGATTAACTCCTTCAGTAAATGCTGAGAATATAGCTAATGATACAGCTCTAGAATGCCAATCAGGAGTACCATCATGTGCGTCTCTGACTTTCATTAGGTTTTCAATTTTAGCTAATGTAGCTTCATCTTCTAAGAATTCAGCGAAATCATCTAATCCTAATTCTTCATTTAATAAAGAGTAAGCTTCGGCATGTATAGTTTCAAATGCACCAAAGGTTACACCCATCATAATAACTTCTGGTTTCCGGAACCAACTAGTAACTAAATTAGTCCAGTAATCATTTACTACAGTTTCGGTTTGAGCAAAACCTTTTAGTATTCCACCTATTAAATTCTTTTCATGCGGCTTTAAATTAGACTTCCAATCTGTTACGTCTTGTGCCATAGGTACTTCTGTATGTAACCAATGTGCTTGTTGTTGTTTTAACCAGTAATCAAATGCTTGTGGGTATTCAAATGGCTTATAAACCACTCTTTCATCTTTTAAACTCATATATCTTTATATATTAATAATTAATTTAGACAGGATATCCCCAAGAGCGTAGATTGCTTTCTCTTGAGGATACCATTATAAATATGGCATTATGCAGTATCTAAACGTTCAACACTGAAAAACTTTTTTGCTAACTCTTTATGAGTAGAGGTAACTCCGTTTTCATTAGGAATTAAATCATCCATATCAGCTTGTCCTTCAAATTCTATATGACCGTTATTAGTATCCATTTTTAAGTTATATGTCATACCGTCCATACCGTATCTATTCTTCATAACATGCCATCTTCCTGTTCCTAGTACTTTATCTTCTTTCATTCGTGATAAAGAGAAACACATATCTGCTACCATCATTTTATCGTAACTACCTGCTGCTTTGTCTCCTTCAATAACTGAATCTTTAGCTCCCATTCTATTAACTTGAGAAGGAGTGATAACAGGTATTTTAAATTCTTTAGCTAATCCCTTAGTTGCAATAAACACATCATCAATTTCATCTTTACGTTCGGAGAATTTACCTTTAGAAGGTGCTTTTAAATAGTCAACATAATCTATAACGATTAAATCTGGTTTATGGTCCATATCTATACATTTCTGTATATGTGATTTTACCGTATTAACAGTCGCTCCTTTCGGTGGGTATTCTTTTACAATCAACCTACCTTTAAGTCCGTTAACGTGATCCTGTACTTCTTTTCTATGATCATTAACTTCGTCGATTGAGTACCCAGTTAAGTAGCAATCAAAACGTTTTCCAACATAATCTTCTCCTAATTCTAAAGTATAGTAGTTTACTTTATATCCCATCTTTACAGCATGAGCTGCCATTGCTACACAAGTCCAACTCTTACCACCACCAGGGTTACCAAACACAATAGCTAAATCTCCAGGTCCAAATCCTCCTTGAATACCTTCGTTTAATACAGGCCAAGGAGTTGGTATCGTAGGTCTATAGTCTGTTCTATATCTGGACTCTATATCTTTGTTATATTCGTGACCGATATTTTTATCCATTCCAGCTTTCATAGCTTTCTCTACCATATTACGAATTCCATCAAAATCACCTTCTTTTAAAAGATCTGCAGAACTAAGAATTGCTTGTTTCATTTCCTGATTCTTACAGAACCCTAAGAACTCTTCTTGAACGTATTCTAAATCGTCTTGGGATGCTTGATAAGAGTTTCGTAACTCCTCCTTTAATGCTACCTGTAGTATTTCATTTTCTATCTTCTGTAGCTCTACCTTTAACACATCCATAGTAACAGTTGTGTGGTACTTATCAAAATATGTAGTAATTTGAGTTATTATCCACTTATGTGAATCGGCGTCAAAATATTCTTCTTTTAGTACATCTCTTACGTTGAGTAGAAACTTCTTATCTGTAAGTAGAGATCCTAAAACTTTTAATTGAAATCCTTTGCCGTACTGCTGTAAACTCTTTAGTGTCATATTGTAACCTTTATTTATTTAAATATAATGAAAATCAACGTAAGAAGCAACTAAAAGATGCTTTATCTTAACGTTTTTTTACTCTTTTTTGTAGGTAGTTAAACCTCTGAAATTCTCTAGCCATGCTTCAGTATTTTTAGTAATACCTTCAATGCCGTCTAGCTCTAACATTCGTAAAAAAGCACCTGTTTGTAAGTTACTAACTGGTGATTTAATTACGTCTCTTACGTATTGCTTTTCTTTATCATCTAAGCTTGTTACATGTAGGTCCATTAGTTGAAAGTTTGTTTCGACTCTATCCCATTCCATTATAATCTTAGGAAAGATTTTCTTTACTTTCTTTTCGTCTAATTTTGCTTCACATACATCGTAAACGTACTGTAAAGTAGTACCGGGTTTATCAATTAAATCCGGAAATTCAGATAATATAGTTTTTATACCTAATCCTTTTACTCCTGCTAAGTTATCAGAATTATCTCCTAGTAATGCCTTTACTACATTATAGTTTTCTGGTATTACTTGCAATTCTGCATTTATATTATCTTCTGTAAAGGTTTTCTTTTTCACAGGTGCATAAACTTCTACTGTATCGTCTACTAACTGTAAAAAGTCTTTATCTGAAGATATAATAGTGCATTTCTTAACGTTTGAGTTAGAAGCTAATTTAGCCATATACGCTATTATATCATCTGCTTCTAATTTCTCTAACATCATAGATTGCATAGGTAAACATTCCAAGTAATCCTGTACTCTGTGGAGTTGTCCTATTAGAGCTTCCATCTCTTGCTCTTTAGTATCATAAAGTCCCCAGTGAGTAATCCTGCTTGTAGCTCTTTGAGCTTTGTAGTTTGGATCTACATTTTTTCTGTTAGCAGATCCTCCTTTACCGTCCCATACTATTACCACCCTAGTAGGATCAAAGATCCTCGTTACGTACCCTAATGAGCGAAGGAAGCCCACCAAGCCGCCAACATGGGCGCCTGATGGGTTCATCGCTTTGAGTAGAGAGAAACTACGAATTAACATATTCATAGCATCTACGACCAAGATATGATCGTTTAACTCACGGGGTGGGGTTTCTTTTAAATTGTTGAGTATGTTTTCGTACGCCATTAGTCTAGTAGGTTTGGAGATATTGGTGTTTCTTCTAAATCTCCTTCTTCGATTAAATCAAAGTCTACTGAACCTACCAGTTTTAACCAGTGTTCTTTATGGGCATCTCTATACTTGTCAATTGCTTTTTTATCATCTTCGATAAATCCATGGGACGTCATAACAACTCTTCCTCTTGACTGTACTCCTCCAATATGGTTCTTTTCAATCTGTATATTCGTTCTTTTAGCAAATTCTACTTGAAGACCGTTCTTTACAGCTTTAATTTTTGAAGTACCTGGATTAGTAATATTACCAAAAGTAACTACTAGTGTTGCATCATACCACATAGACATTCCTCCTTTGTTCTGCAACTTAGGTTGACCCATTGGATGCTCTGGTTTCATAGTCCATACCTTATTAATAGCTACTAACGTATTTGTATAAGGTGAATTCTCTTTTCTAGATAACAGAATCTTTTGATTTAAGTTGTTTCCGAATTGAGTAGACATAGCTCCTGCATTCCATTCGTTATTGTTCTTATTAGAACGTACTGATAAGTCACAAGGAATAGATCCAATAGAATCCCAAAAGAAACACATATCATAAGGTAGGTTACCTTTGGCTTGTTCGTCCATTAAATCAGCCATATATACTGCTACTTCTTCAATAGTGTTTAATGAACCCCTATCAGCATAAAGGAAATGTCCTTCATAATCTACAACGTTTCCATTTTCATCTTTAACTTCGTTAAACTTCAAGCCCATCTCTTTAGCATGTTCCCATGACCATTTCATCTCTGAGATTACAAAGACAGGTAGTATACCCATCTTTTGAGCGTTTACCGCCGCTTCTAATAAAGCTGTTGTCTTACCGGTATCACTATGCCCTCTTAGCAATGTAATATGACCTGTAGGTATGCCGGGTAACGAAGTAATATCTACAAAAGCTTTAGAAAGAGGTATCCATCCTTGCTCTTTAAACTTAACAGATGAGGAGGAGTACCCTTTCTTCTTCTTAAAGTTTCCTAAGTTAAACGATTTCTGTACAGATGCGGTTGCACGTGCTTTTGTTTCTTCTTTCTTTTTTGCCATATCTATTCGTTGAATAAGTCATCAAATTTATTAACTGTGTCTTTGTTGCCAGCCGTAGCTGTTTCCAAAGTAAAGTCAGTTTTTTGTTGACCTAAGCTTTCTGGCAGGGTATTATCATTTCCTCCAGGAGTTGCAGTTGTATTTTCTTCTGCTGATCCAGGATTTAAGTAGTTCTGTAATTGTTTCTTGATAAACTCATAATCATATTGAGTATGTACATCTACAGGGTTTGGTTGTGTCTTTAACCATGAATCTACTAACGTATTGTTATCTGATAATGGTGTTTGTTTTGGTTTAATTCGTACAGTAGTAGTAGGGTAAGGATTACCTTGTTGTTGTTCTACAACTAAATCCCATCCGTTAATTACGTCTGTAAAATCACCTACATCTTCATCTTCAGCTAAAGCTAAAAGAGCTTTGTAGATAGTTACACCGAATCCCCATAATCTAACTCCTTTATCTTCTTCTCCTCTAACTACTACAGGAGCAAATACTCTAGTTTTAGGGTTAATTTTACCTGATAAAGACCAATTGTCTTTGTCATTAGTTTTTCTTAATTCCTTAACAAATTCCTCAATAGGATCTTGTTTACCAAAGTTAGATAAAGCAACCATAGGGTATTTTCCAATCCCATAGTGAAACTTTAACTCCTTAAAAGGAAAAGCAGGGTCATAAGCAGATGGTACAATACGTACTGTCTGTTTCCCTAGTTCCGGTTTCCAAAAAATCTTTGAATAGTCAGTCTTTTCTCCAGTCTGACCGTTGTTGTTTAAGGCATCTAGCTTAGCCTTGATCGCATTTAAATCCATATAACTTATTTTTATTTATTTGTAACTTATTATCAATATACGAAAAATATATTAACTCTCCAACTCTATTATGTTAAAAAGTTTAGTATTTATTCTTCTTAATTCTGGGCCTTTAGTCAGAAGTATGCAGTTTCTAAAATCTGACCAGTTTACTCTATACGAAGTATCTAACTTGCCATCGTTAAGTTCTTTTATTAACGTATTTAAGGCATTTATAGTGTATAGGGTATTAGTTTCTTTCTTTCTGTGTACTAGTATGGTATTATCTAAAAAATTTGATACATTTCCAAAATCTACGTTGTAGGTACAAATGTATTCGTTTTGACTTTTTGAATAAAGTACAAATATTTTACTGTATACTATTTTATATTTCTCCTGTATGGAAGTAAGTACATCATCTAGAGTTTCTTCTGTAGAAAATGTACAAAACAGTTTATTGCTCATATCATCATTATAATAGGTTGCGTCGAGATCGTAATCGAACGTGGGTGCTGTAACTAATTGCATTTTATATAAATATTAAACTGTTTTATAAACCTAAATCTTTACTGTATTTAAATTTTACTGGGTATTTGTTATCTTTTTCTAGTATTTTTTTAATACCTTCTAATGTTTCTTTACCATCTTCCTTACTAAAGTCAAAAAGCAAAGCATCATATGTATAAAGTACCAATTTAGTCTTTTTATCAACTAGGTACCTTAATATATCTTTCAATATAAGAATATTATTTGAGGTTTCCAACGATTGCATCATATAATTCATTAATTTTGCTGGATGCATCTCTTTTAGGTTAGTAGTAAATGGTTTTCCTGATTGAGGATTACATACTATTCCTGTTTCTTTATATACTGACCACATATTATCTATGAATTCCTGTATCAGTACAAAAATTTCTAAGTCTTTATGCTCTTCTGGTATTTTTCCGTATATTGCTTGGAAGTTAATTTGTTTAGCTTCTTTATATTGGTCGTCAGTTATATTTTCTGTACCAAAATAGTGTTTTGCTAGTTGCTTGTGGGCAGATTCGTCAGTAAGTTTGTACCCAATCTGATCGCAAAGTAACCTAAGGTGATAGCCATCGAAATCGAACTCAACAAAATAGTCTTGGGTTGGAACGAAACATTTGCGGTGTTGTTCACTCTTAGGAATAGCAGCGAAATTAACAGAATTAAAAGCATTAGTAGGTCTAGAAGTAGCATTGTATAAATTATAATAGGTTAGTACTTTCTTGTTATATATATTGTATTCAGGTTCTCTTGGATTAAAGTTCTCTACAAAAGAATCGTGTTGTATACCTAATCCACTTTGTTCTATAAGGTAGAATACTGATATTGCTGTATGATTATAGAATTCAAATCCGTCTGGTATATCATACTCTAATACATGTTTAACTTTATTAAATACTTTTTCACAGCTTTCATATAATTTAGATATAGGTATTATCTGATTTATATTGCTGTTAAGTCTATGTTTATTATAAAAGTAGTTTAACGTATTAGTTTCTCTTTCGTACTCTAACCTTTGGTATTTCACCATTGAATAAAGTAGTGCTATATCAATTACTCCAGGTATATTAATATGGTAGAGTAGTTTTTTCTTATCTAAGGTATATACTTTATTGGCTTTACTTAGAATAGCTATAACACGTTTTATATCTACATTTAAACCTTCATCGTGTTTTATAGGGATTATATAACCGTGAGTACTTTGTAGTAACCTTATATAAATTGCTACAGTGGAAGTTAACTTAGGATGGTAGTTATCATTAGAACTGATTACGTCGACATAACAACCTAACCTAACTAATTTTTCTAATGATTGAAGCTTTGCTTCTTCTTCTACTATATAAAACATTAATATAACCTTTTATATAATATATGAAAAATATTTTAAGCTACAAACTAATAATAGTTATTACTTGAAATATTATTATTGTTCGAAGTATAACTTGTTTCTGAGATGTCACCATCTGGTATATTAAATTCTTGATTATTACCTCCTCCGCTGTAACCTCCTCCTGAAGGTGTGTTCGAAGTGGTGTTATTCTCTGCTGCAAGTAGATACGGTATTAACTGTCTATGTGGTTCAGTTGTATGTACTGCTCCTTCCATTGCTCCTTTGGTTGGATGTACGTGATAAAATCCTTTATAATCTTGATTAGAACCTTTAATTTTAAATCTACCTCCAGATGTATATAGGTTAGTTTTAGTCTTTATAGGTACAGGCTTATTAGGTTTAAACCTTGGTTTTGCTTTCCGGATAGGATGCTGTTGCACCGTTGGTGATTGTTTTTTGATAATCCTTACTTGTTCTCTTGGAGGTAGTTCTTCAAACTTGTAACCTTCAACGTCTGATTCTATATCTGCAAATTTACCATAGTCGGTTATGTATTCATCTACATTTGGTACCTCTAATGATAGTTTAAGTATACTTTCTCTATTTCTAGATGCTGCTCCTTTAAAGTTATACCCTTGATTAAATATATCTTTAACAGGTTTTTCTAACACCCAATTTACTTCACCTTGTTTAATATAAAGTAGTGTTTTAGCTAAATCATAATTCTTCTTTAATACTTCAGTTACGTTTCCGTTTCTAGTATCATGTATAAAGTACCTCTTAAAGTACCCTGTTTTATAGTTTTGGGGTGTAGGGAAAGTATTTTCTGCAGTAAATGTGCTTCCTTCTCCTACAAACTCCTCATCGTGCTCATGATCGGGTACCTTTTCTATTTCTTCAGAAGATTCAGTAGGACCTGTTCCTGTAAATGTCTTTCCTTGGGGTGTTTCGTAATAAGGTCCCTCATAAGGTGCCCCAGATGAAGCAAGTGTGAATTGCCCTAGAAGTGCAAATAATCCTTTAAGTACTTTAAACGCTGGTAGCCACATATTATGCTGTATAAGTTTTTATTTTTCCTGCTGTTGCTAATCGTTTTGCTTCAGCTAATTCTGCATTTCCTTCACTTCCTCGACCCCATGAGAAGTGGAAATGTACACCAGTTGCTTTTACTGTCATTCTTTTATATTCATCTTTAAATCTAATTGAACTGGAAGAAGAACCTGCTGCAAACCCTTGTATTATAGCTAGTACTTTTTTGTAGTTACTAACTGAATACGGTACTATTGTAAAGTCTAAAGCTCTTCCGCTTTTATGTCTACTGGTATATTCTGTAATATTCTGGTGGAACTTGTCATTTCCTGAGGTAAATCTTAATTTGATTCCAGGTGCTTCTGATTTAACTGTATTAATTAAAGCAGTTCCTATTTTTAAAGTATCAGAAGTTATATCTCCTCCGTTAGCTAATTCTGTTCCTTTTTCAGAGAAGCCAGCTGATTTAATTACTGCTCTTAATTTATCTGCATTTGGTGT
>ERZ1046568.1206-NODE-1206-length-18853-cov-4.556602_pt1 | contig 18853 bp, 17 predicted proteins | sample MGYA00383092_ERZ1046568 | MGnify/ENA primary metagenome ERZ1046568 (study PRJEB29581, sample SAMEA5548362) | metagenome | biome: marine; feature: coastal; material: water | depth 1 m | study: Short-term variability in the microbial, nano- and picoplankton... | reverse complement strand
CCGCCCACATGGTGAGTAACCAGCTCTTTCACATATTCAGGGTCTTTAACGGCCAAGTCATAACGCAAGCCCGAAGCTACCACTACCTTCTTCACACCCTCAAGCGCTCGCGTTTTGCGGTACAGCTGTGTGGTGTGCTTGTGATCGGTCTCGAGATTGACGCAGATTGTCGGGTAGACACAGGACGGCCGGCGGCAGGTTTCTTCAATCTTTTTATCTTTACAGTTAAGCCGATACATATTGGCGGAGGGTCCGCCGAGATGAGAAATAACACAAGTAAACGCCGGTGTTAAATAACGGATCTTTTTAACTTCATCAAGAATAGACTGCTCAGAGCGGCTCTGGATAATTCGGCCCTCATGCTCAGTGATCGAGCAAAAGGTACAGCCACCAAAGCAGCCGCGCATAATATTGACCGAGAACCGAATCATATCGTAAGCAGGAATTTTGCTCTCGCCATAGGATGGATGTGGAACACGCTTGTAGGGCTGCTCAAATACCCAGTCCAACTCCTCTGTCTCCAGTGGGATCGGCGGTGGATTCACCCAGATGTCGTTGCGGCCCTGGTTCTGCACCAACGGCCGAGCATTCCCCGGGTTGGTTTCGCGATGGAAGATACGGTCAGCATGAGCATACAAGACAGGGTCTGCTACCACCTGATCAAAAGACGGCATGCGGATGTAGGTGCTGCTGGGGTCAGTCTTGATTGCTTGAGTATCGGGAATAATCGATAGTGGCTTGACCTCCAACTCTGGCTCAGCCTCGGCGAGCGCTTTGTCCGCTTTGATGCGAATATCTTTGGCATCATCGCAGTCGCTGGGGTGCGCTCCCTCATAAGGGTTTTTGGCTTTTTCTACCCGACCGGGCTGATCCACTGAAGTCGAGTCAATCTCGCGCCAGCCTCTGGGAATTTCACGGCAGAGAAACGCACTACCTCGCAGGTCGGTAATATCGCGAATATTTTCGCCATTAGCCAAACGATAGGTCAACTCCACCATCGCCCGCTCCGCATTGCCATACAAAAGGATATCTGCAGTCGAGTCCATTAGCACTGACCGCTTAACGGTCTCCGACCAATAGTCATAATGGGCTAAACGGCGCAAGCTGGCCTCAATACCACCAGCCACCACTGGCACCTTGGGATAAGCCTCCCGGCATTTTTGGCTATAGACAGTTACCGCCCGGTCCGGACGCTTGCCCCCCTCGTCACCGGCGGTGTAGGCATCATCATGACGCAGTCGACGATCTGCCGTATAGCGATTGATCATGGAGTCCATATTGCCGGCGGTGACACCAAAGTAAAGGTTGGGCTCACCCAGCTCACAAAACGATTCTTTGGTACGCCAGTCTGGCTGGGACAGTATTCCTACTCTATAGCCTTGAGACTCTAACACGCGACCAATAACAGCCATACCAAAGCTCGGATGATCCACATAGGCATCTCCAGTCACCAGTATCACATCGCAGCTATCCCAGCCCAACTGATCCATCTCGGCTCTTGTCATAGGTAAGAATGGCGCGGGCCCAAAACATTCAGCCCAGTATTTAGGATAATCAAAGAGCGATTTTGGAGTGGCAGAAAATGCAGTCATAGAGAAGATACGCTTTATTTACAGCTTCGGTTGTAACAAGCACCACATTGTAGCGGATTTAACCGCCTGGTGACGGAATAATAATAGTGCAGACATACATAATTAAGTTGCAAATGAGAATCAATATTATTAAGATTTACTAATCGGACGTCACAATTAGCGTCCCCACTTAAATGAGAGACACACCATGACCCTATGGGATCTTCGTCAGGGCAGCAGCGCCAAAGTCAGTAGCTTCAAAGCAAGCATCGAGAGCAGTTATCGCACTCGGCTCACAGAGCTAGGCTTTCACCCCGGAGAACAGATCGCCTGCGTACTGAGTCCCAGCCTCGGAGCACCGAAGCTTTATCAAGTTAACAACACAGTCTACTCCCTCGACGACAGCATCGCCTCGTTAATCGAAGTCGCCTAAGCTAGCCTAGCTGCGATGTCTGACCCCTCAGAATCAAAAATTGCCCTGATTGGTAGCCCCAACTCTGGTAAAAGTCTCCTCTTTAATCGCCTTACAGGCCTAAATCAGAAAGTCGCTAACTTCCCTGGTATCACTGTCGATATCAGCGCTGGTCAAAGCCTTGCTAACAAATCTGTAAAGTATCTGGATTTTCCTGGGGTCTATTCGTTGCAGGCAATCTCTGGCGAGGAGAAAGTTGCAGTTGACGCGTTTATTCGCGCACTTGAAGAAGACCTTATTGATTCTGTGGTCTGTGTAGTGGACAGCACCAGGCTGGAAAAAGGGCTTATTTTTGCTCTGCAAGTTCTAGAAGCCTGCCATAGCTACAACAAACCCTTTGTGATCGCCGCCAATATGGTGGATGTACTAACACAGCACAGGATGCACTTTGATGCTGAAGGTCTGGCCGAGGCTCTTAAGGTACCTGTTCTGCCTATTTCAGCGAAAACTAGTGCTGGTTTAGAGATACTTCCCGAAGCACTAGCCAAGGCGCCAGTACCTAGCCAAAAATTTGAAAGCGACATTATCGCCAGTGATGAATCTATTAACCATCTTCACGCCCAACAGCTGGCAGAACAATTTGGTCCCAAAGGGGATCTGTTGATTAACACACAGACCAGACTGGATAGCTTTTTCCTTCATTCATGGTTTGGTGGCCTAAGCTTTTTTGTCATTATGTATCTGCTGTTTCAAGCGATATTTACCTGGGCATCACCAGTGATGGATGGGGTTGAGGCGACCATTCAATGGCTGGCGACCGCTGTGCTGCCATTAGTGCCGGAGGGTATGGCCAGTGACTTTGTCGCCGATGCTCTGTTTGGCGGCATTGGCGCGTTTTTGGTGTTTGTTCCCCAAATATTTGTGCTTACTCTGGTGGTGGGGATGCTCGAAGACAGTGGCTATCTGGCTCGGGCCGCTGTTATTTGCCACAAACCTCTGCGCCTCTTTGGACTTACAGGCAAAAGCTTTATTCCAATGCTGTCCGGGGTCGCCTGCGCTATCCCTGGCGTCTATGCCGCTCGCACTGTGGACTCGCCACGCAAGCGCTGGCTAACCTATCTAGCCATCCCGCTGATGCCCTGCTCTGCCCGACTGCCTGTTTACACATTGATTATTGCTGCGTTTATTCCCGCGCAGAAAGCACTTGGCGGACTGGTTGGCTGGCAAGGGCTGGCCATGTTTGGGATCTACCTATTTGGCATCATCTGCGCTCTGCTCGTGACTGCTGTGGTATCCCGCAGCAATGCAGAACTGCGCAGCGATCTACCTTTTGTGCTAGAAATGCCACCCTATCGGGTACCATCCTGGGGCCCTCTGCTGCGCAATGCCTGGGATCGCTGTCAGCATTTTGTTACCAAGGCTGGCAAGGTAATCTTTGTGGTCACTGTCGTGATCTGGCTACTTGGGTATTTCCCCAACCAGGGCGCATCTCTTGGGGATTCCTGGCTTGGCAGAATGGGCCAATGGATTGAACCGATCTTTGCTCCTTTCGGCCTAGACTGGCGCTATGGGGTTGCTATCCTGTCGTCATTTTTGGCTCGCGAAGTATTTGTCGGCACCCTTGGAACCATGTTTGGTATCGAGGGCGCAGAGGAAAATTTCATTAGCTTGGCACAACAGATTCAGGAGAGCGGCCTGCCCTTAGGCTCTGGAGCCGCCCTGTTGGTCTTCTTTGCTATCGCCCTGCAATGCGTATCCACCCTGGCTGTGCTTCAGCGTGAGACGGGCTCTTGGCGTCTACCTGCGCAATTGTTTGTCAGCTACAGCATTCTTGCCTATGGAGCAGCGATCCTAATGTTCCATCTGGTTGAGTTTTTTGCCTAATACTTTTTAGCCCAGCTGCTATTGGCTTGTGGTTATCCCCTTTTCGCGGACCTTAGCTAGTAGACTCAAATCTGTCGCAAATTAAACCATTCATGGTCCCTTTTGAGCATTGCGTATTGAGCATAGAATCCCTAGAGTGACCTCAGTTTAAATCAGTCGATTAGCCACCCTAGCGAAGAGTTATCAGTACCGATGTATAGCGTTATAGTCCAGGACATTCCCTACCAGACAAACAGTGAAAACCTGTTTGCTGCTGTGCGTGATATGCCTGATGCGATCTGGCTAGACAGCGGCAAGCCCCGCAGCCTGCAGGGGTCTTTTGATATTATCAGCGCTTGCCCAGATGCCCTTGTCGAAACTCGCGGTAGCAGCTCAACCATCGTAGAAAACAGCAAAGTACGTACTAGCGACGAGGATCCTTTTAAAATAGCAGAGCAGCTGTTGCAGCCGCTTCTGCCTGTGGACCACAGTATTGATGCACCATTTATCAGTGGCCTAATGGGTTATTTTGGATATGATCTGGGCCGTCAGCTGGTACCAATCCATGACAGCACTCACCCCGTGGACGATCTACCAGATATGCGCATAGGCCGCTTCCTATGGAGCCTGGTGATTAATCATCAATCCCGCCGCAGTCAGTTATTTTTCCACCAAAAATGCCCTGAGTCTCTGCGCCAGGAGCTCAGGGACAGGTTTGAGCGAGTCAGTGACCAGGATACTCGCTCAGCCAGTACCTTTCGCCTGACACAACGGTTTCAGCCTACTACAAGTCCTGATCAGTACCGGGCCGCAATTGGCGCTATAAAAGACTATATCAACAGTGGTGACTGCTACCAGACTAACTACACTCAGCATCTCTCGGCTCCCTACGAGGGCGATGTATGGCCGGCCTATCTAGCTCTACGCGAAGCGACGGCCGCGCCCTACTCTGCGTTCTGGCAATGGGAGGATCAGGCAATCCTATCTCTATCACCGGAGCGCTTTGTCAAAGCGGCACAAGAGGCACCTGACACAAAAATGATGGTAGAAACCAAACCTATTAAAGGCACCAAACTGCGCGGTGCCACCGTGGATGAAGACCAGGAAAATGCCATCAGCCTTATCAACAGCAGCAAAGACCGCGCCGAAAATTTAATGATTGTAGACTTGCTGCGCAATGACCTGGGTAAAAATTGCGAATCTGGTAGTATTCGCGTGCCGGAATTATTTAGCTTGGAGAGCTTCCCCAATGTCCATCACCTAGTGAGCACGGTGACTGGTTATCTGGATTCAGACCGCAGCACCCTCGACTTGTTGCGCGGCTGTTTTCCGGGCGGCTCTATTACCGGCGCCCCAAAAAAACGCGCGATGGAGATTATCGAGGAACTGGAGCCAGTTAAACGTTCTGTTTACTGCGGCAGCCTAGCTTATATTAGTGTCAATAATAGAATGGACAGCAATATCGCTATACGCACCATGGTAGCTGACAGGGGCAGTATTCACTGCTGGGGTGGTGGCGGCATTGTGGCTGACTCTGAAGCAGATGATGAGTTTGAGGAGTCCATGAACAAGATTCGGTTGCTGCTGCAAACCTTAGAGGCTCTATAGAGCCAGCCCAGCTACAACCTGTCACGCCAGTTGGCATCGGCAATATCACCAGCGGCATTGAGTGCTGGATAAGCCAGATTATGCTTTTTGCAGTAGGCCGCTAACAGAGGCTGAGTCCATTCAAACAATAAACGCTCGTACTGCGCTTCCGGCAGGCGTCGCTGGGCATAGAATCCGGCGTTCTCTCGCTGCCGACGGGCCTCAGCTAAAATAATGGCGCAGGCCACACTGACATTAAAAGACTCAACCATACCCAGCATAGGCACCGTAATGCGCTGATCGATAAATTCACCAGCTCTCTCACTGATTCCGTACTTTTCAGCCCCCAGCAACAGGGCCGTTGGCCGAGTGAAATCCACCTGCCTATAATCTACAGCATCACCTGAGGTATCGGCTGCAACTATCTGATAATTATCAGATTTAAGTTTTTCAAGTGGCTCGGAAACATCTTGATAAACAATAGACTCTACCCATTTATGAGTGCCCATTGTAGTACCGGTATGGGCACGAAATGTAGCCTCATCTAGTGCTGAATGCACCCGCATAATACCCACTGCATCGCAGGTTCGCACAATAGCAGAGAGGTTTTGGCCTTTGTGCACAGAGTCACTAACGACGGTCAAATCGGGCTGGCGTAAGTTAAGCACCTCAACCACCCGCTCAAATCTCTCCTGAGTCATTGGGCACTAGACCTTTTGCAAAAGCCCTCAATCACAGCTGTAAGCCTTAGCAACTTCCTCAGCAATAATCCGGATACCCTGCTCTACGGTTTTACCATCCTGAGCATAGGACACGCGGATACATTCCTGTTGATGACGCCAACCCGGCTCCATCCCGGGGAAGAAGTTATGCCCGGGAACAATCAAGACACCCCGAGTCTTCAGCCGCTGATATAGCTCCTGGCTGGTAATGGGCAAGCCATCAAACCAAAGCCAAAGGAAAATGGCCCCCTCTGGCCGATGAATTCTGTAGGGTAGATCGCCGAGCGCCGCTCTAAACCAATTTACAGCCTGTTCGGCCCGCTGACGATAGAAAGGCCCCACCAGCTCGCGGCTAAGACTGAGGATTTCCCCCGAGCTAAATAACTCCCGAGCGATGGTCGGCCCGAGATTTCCGCAGGCTAGGCTAACCACGGTATTGGCATTGGTGTAAGCCTGCACTATTTCTTCTCGAGCGATAATAATGCCGGTGCGCACGCCCGGTAGGCCAAGCTTGGAAAGGCTCAGCACCAATATAGTGTTGGCATTCCAGTGTGGTTTGGCGTCATTAAATAAAATACCGGGAAATGGCAAACCGTAGGCGCCGTCAATAATAAAAGGGATATTAGCGGTCTGGGCTATTTCATCTAGATGCTCAACCTCACTGTCTGTGAGCACATTGCCCGTTGGGTTTGTGGGCCTTGATACACAGACAGCGGCAGTCTGTTCGGTGACCTTGAGATGAGAGAAATCCACATGATATTTAAACAAATTATCGTCGAGCAACTCGATATCTGGCTTGGTCGCAGTAAAAAAGTTTTGCGCAAGCCCAATATCACCATAGCCAATATATTCTGGCGCCAACGGCAGATGAATTGAGCTGTTGCTGCCATCGGGCATGGCCCCCGCAAGCATATTGTAGAGAATAAAAAATGCCGACTGACTACCATTGGAAATGGCAATATTGCGCTCGGAGAGATCCCAGCCAAACTCTTTTTTTAACAGAGCCGCAATTTGACAGCGAAACACCTTGTCACCCTGAGGTGATTGATAGATACCCATCAGGCTATGAAGCTGTGCTGGATCGGCCAATACCGCCTCCAAACGCTGGCGGAATATTGCCTCCGCCTCGGGGATGCGGCCTGGATTGCCGCCACCCATAAATATCATATCTGGATTTTCATTGAGAGCGGACCCGAGATCATCCATCAATTCGACAATGCCGGAACCGGTAGAAAACTTTTCTCCAAACTTAGATAACTTCAATTTGATCGCTCCAAAATTGATTCCCTGTGATCATCTTTATTACTCCATATACCTAAAAGTGAAATTAACTCGCGGCTCTTGCAAATTAGCTACCTTGGCCAGCCGGTGCTGCCAATGGGCCTGAATACCCGGGCCCATCAACAGCAACGAACCATGAGGCAAGCTCATAGCTAACCGCTGCTTGCTGTGATTGTGCCGCAGCTGAAATACTCGCTCAGCACCGAGGCTGAGAGACGCAATGATAGGCGCTGGCCCAAGCTCTGGCTCATCATCTGCATGCCAATCAACACTGTCCTTGCCATGGCGATAATAATTGACCAGCGCCCGATTAAACGGCGTTTGTGTCTGGCGCTCCACAGAGACCCTAAGGCGATCCATCCAATCGGGAAAGTCCACCGCCTGTAACCTAATACCGGAATAAGTGTAGCTGGTTTTTGGATCCCCGAACCAGTTTTGCAATCTTGGCAAAGGAATGGTTTTGCCCACAATTCTAATATTATCCTGACGCCAGACGGTTTTGTTGATGGCGGTCTCAAGCAAATCATCAGCTTCTAGTTGGGGCAGCCAATTGGGCCAAAACAGAATTTCCCCAGTACCAGCCTCAGGACTGAGAGGTACCGGTATCGACTGACATTCAAATAAGTCCATCAAAGCCGCCCCTTTAGCCTCGCCCGTAGACGCGCGGTTCAATGTCTAAAGCAATACCAAAGCGCGCAAAAACTGCTGCTTCAATTTCAACCGCCAGGGCCAGCAGTTCAGCACCAGTTCCAGAGAGGTTAACCAACACCAATGCTTGATGCTGATGCACACCCACCCCACCTCGGCGCACACCGCGAAAACCACATTGATCAATTAGCCAAGCGGCGGGGATTTTTGCGCTGTCACTCTCTTGCCGGTAATAAGGCATCTGCGGAAAATCCAGCAACAAGGCATTGGCCTGCTCTAGAGCAACAACCGGATTTTTAAAAAAACTGCCCGCATTGGCAATCTGCGCAGGATCTGGAAGCTTTGCTTGCCTGATCTGACAAACCGCCTCAGCCACTGCTTCAGGCGTGGGATTTGGTTCCTTGAGCACCGCTTGAAGGGCTGGATAGTCAAGCCTAACCTCTGGTTCGGTAGAGAGCATCAGAGTCACCTGAGTGATCAAATATTGATCGCGGCCAGCGCCCTTAAAAATGCTGTCGCGGTAACCAAATTGGCAGGCTGCCCCATCCATGGTGATGAGGTTGCCGGTGCTAAGCTCAATGGCCTCCAGAGAGACAAATAGATCGCAGAGCTCAACCCCGTAAGCGCCAATATTTTGAATAGGCGCAGCCCCCATATTACCGGGAATCAACGAGAGGTTTTCCAGCCCATACCAGCCCTGTTCAAGGCAATATTGCACGGCCATATGCCAGTTTTCACCGGCAGCAAATGTCACCTGCACCAAGTTGCCTTTAGCTTTTTTGGCCTCAATGCCCGCGGTTTTTATCAGGATAACCAACCCGGCAATATCTCCTGCAAGAACCATATTGCTGCCGCCACCTAATGGAGTTATTGCCAGCTTTCTTTCCCGGGCATATTGCACCGCCTGGTGGACATGCTCCGGCTCTGTGGCAACACAAAAATATTCCGCACTGGCGGGTAGAGACAGACTGTTGTATGCCTTGAGATCAAAATGCTGGCTCAGAGCCAACTGGGACAGTGCCATTAGGCCTTTGACCTTATATGGGTTAGCAGTCCGGCGCAGGCGTCTTCCACAAGATCAAGAACCAGACCAAAGCCATCGCCACCACCATAATAGGGGTCTGGCACCTCTTCATACTGATCGAAATCCGGGCTTACCGAATGATCGAGCAGCAGACAGAGTTCACCTCTATAGCCATCAGGCTCCATGGCTTGGAGATTACGCATATTTTCATGATCCATAGCGATAATGTAATCAAAATCATTAAAGTCGGCAGGCTCGACCAAGCGTGCTCGCAAATCGGACAAATCATAGCCACGCTCGGACGCGACCGCACTGGTCCGCTTGTCTGGCGCATGCCCCAGATGCCAGTCACCAGTGCCCGCAGAATCTACCCTGATATGCTCATTTAGATTCTCAGCATCCACCAGAGCCTGAAATACTCCGTGAGCCGTAGGTGAACGGCATATATTGCGAAGACAGACAAACAGCACATTGGTCTTTTTAGTCATTGCAGCAGATTCCTGTTAGCTCTGGTTTGTTAAAAGGTCGATGACAGCCTGCAAATCTTGCTCTGTATCAATGCCGGGCAGCACTGTCTCAATCGCGTCGGACACATGGATACCCACCCCATTGTGAATAAAACGCAATTGCTCCAGCGATTCAAGCTGCTCCATGGGCGCCACAGGCCAATCAACAAAGCGCTTTAACTCCGCCACCCGGTAGCCATAGATGCCAATATGCCGCCGCGCCAGATTGGGCTCCGGAAGACTATCCTGAGACCCTGCAAATTGATCTCTGGGCCAGGGAATAGGCGCGCGACTAAAGTACCCAGCCATACCCAGGTTGTCAGCAATCACCTTGACCACATTGGGATTACAAAAATCATCGACAGAGTTTATAGGCTCGCATAATGTGGCCACCCCAGCACTGGGATTAGCCGCCAGATTCTCTGCCACCTGATCAATAACCGCAGGCGGGATTAATGGTTCGTCTCCCTGCACATTGACCACAATTTGATCGTCCCTCAGGCCGAGCTGAATTGCGACCTCTTGCAGCCGGTCTGTACCAGAAACATGATCCGCTCTAGTCAGACACACCTTGGCGCCAAACGCCATTGCCACATCAGCAATACGGCTATCGTCAGTGGCGATCACCACCATCCCAGCAGCACTTTTGCAGGCCTGCTCCCACACATGTTGAATCATCGGCCGGCCGGCAATATCCCGCAATGGCTTTGCCGGGAGACGGGTTGATGCGTATCTAGCTGGTATAACAACAATAAACTGCATAACGACTGACTGGCCTCAATGCTCACTGGATAAATTTGCCCGCTGTACCAGCCGGTCGACAAATGCCGATTCCACAATCATTTCCACCTCCAACACCCAGAGGTTATCAGGTGCGGTGTGGATAAATTTGACCGCGTCCTTGGCGGTGATAATCACCGGGCGCTGGTCATTAAAACTAATATCAGCCAATGACAGCGGCTGGTGATCATTCTTGCCCACCAGAGACAGCTCAAAACCTAAACCCTCGAGGGTTTTGGCAAACCGCTCAGGATTGCCTATAGCCGCAACAGCATGCACGGATCGAATCTCAGCCCAGGCATCCAGCGCAATAATACTGCCACTAGCGAAATGGCGAAATGCACTGGCCTGTATGCTTATTTCAGAGTCTGAATCCAACCCTGTAGCCGCACCATTAACCAAAACAAAGTCAACTTCAGACAGCCTCTGGACAGGTTCGCGCAATGGCCCGGCCGGCAATGTTCGCTGATTGCCAAGGCCTCTGGCGCCATCAATAACCGCAATTTCTACATCTCGATGCAAGCCGTAATGCTGTAACCCATCATCAGTTAAAATCAGATCCACCTGCGCACTCGCCAGAAGAAATTCGACGCCTCGATGGCGATTGGGGTCAACCACCACAGGGCAATCAAGTGCTACAGTTTGCTGGGCGATAAGCAATGGTTCATCACCCACCTCGGCAGCAACACTGGCTACAGATACCATAACCGGATACTGAGCTGCCCTGCCACCATAGCCGCGACTCACCACACCCGCCTTCAAGCCGCGCTCTGCCAAAGCCTTAACCAGCGCTACAACCAGAGGGGTTTTACCGCTGCCGCCCACAGAGAGATTGCCCACCACAACCACTGGAACTGCAAAAGGCAGACCCTGGAATTTGCTTTGCAGCCAACGCCGCCGGAGCTGTGCCAAACCTCTAAACAGCAGCGCCAGTGGACGCAAAAACAGCAACCACCAGCTATCCCGATGCCAGGCCTTGACCAGCAACTGTTCAACAGACAAGCTTAGACCACTCCCGGCTCATCAAACTGGTTATCGTATAGCTGAGCGTAGCGACCTTGCTGCTCCAGCAATTGACAGTGACTGCCCTGCTCAATTATTCGCCCTTCTTCCATTACCAGAATACGATCAGCCTTCTCCACCGTGCTTAGGCGATGAGCGATAACAAAGGTGGTGCGGTCTTTCATCAACTCTTCGAGAGCCGCTTGAATATGCCGCTCTGAATCTGTATCCAGCGCACTGGTCGCCTCATCTAAAATAAGAATCGGGGCGTTCTTTAATACCGCTCTGGCTATGGCTATGCGCTGACGCTGGCCACCGGAGAGCATTACGCCGTCGTCACCAATGTGCGTGTTGTAGCCCTGCTCCATCTGCTCAATAAAATCATGAGCATGGGCAACCTTGGCGGCAGCCTGCACCTGTGCTTCAGTGCAGCCGGCCAGCTCGCCATAAGCAATGTTGTTATAGATACTGTCGTTAAACAAGGTTACATTTTGACTGACAATGGCAATATGACGACGCAAATTGGTCAGGGAAAATTCATTCACATCCACACCATCGAGCAAAATATTACCCTCAGCATGGCTGTAGAATCTGGGAATCAAACTGACCAGTGAGGTTTTTCCACTGCCCGAGGAGCCTACCAGTGCAATCGTCTCGCCTGGGCTTACATCAAAATTGATATCACGCAGAATCGGCCGAGCACTGATGGAAAATTTATCGTAGCTAAAGTTAATATCGCAAAATTCAAACTTACCCTCCACCGACTCGCGAACCACGGAACCCTCATCCACTTCTGGAATTGAGTCAATCACCTCAAAAATAGACTCCGCGGCAGCAATACCTTTCTGGATAGAGCTGTTTACCTCAGTAAGTTGACGCAGGGGCTTAATCAGCATGCCAGAGGCCACCAAAAAAGTAATAAAGCTGCCCGTTGTCATGGTTGCTAATATGGTCGGATTAAGCATAAAGCCGGTGATGCCGCCAAAGGCGATGGACACAATCAACATTACCAGTGGATTACTAATACCCTCTGTTAGCGCCATCTTCATATTTTGACGACGATTGCTGTGGCTGGCGCTGTCCATACGCAGACGCTCGGCCTCTTCACCGCCAAACATCCGCACTTCCTGGTAGCCATTGACGACTTCCTGAGTCACATGGGTGACATCCCCCATGGCTGACTGGATTCTGGAACTAATAAGTCGGAAACGCTTACTGACAAGCATAACAACCACGGCGATTAACGGCATAACAGCGATAAAAAACAATGTGAGCTTCCAGTTCACATAGAACAGATAGCTCATCAACAGAATAACCAAGCTGCCCTGCTGTAACAGAATTTTAAGCGCCTTAGTACCGGCCTCAGTCACCTGCTGAACATTAAAGGTGATCACAGAGACCAAATGGCCTGCCATGGAACGGTCAAAAAACTCAAAGGGAAGTTTCAAATACTTGTTAAATATTTCAGTGCGCAGAGCATGGACCAGATAGTTGGCCACATAAGCCAAGCCATAGCTGCCAATCAGATAGCCAACCCCACGCAATACACTGACAATCACCAGAAATATCGGGATCACCATCCACTGTCGATCATCCAGCGCACTGCCAAACAGGCTCTCAGCAAACCCGGCCGTTATACCTGTGCTTGGCAGCTTGCTGTCCAAGCCCCCAGCACCAGCCATATTACCGACCGTATCCGTGATATAACCCAGCAGGTCGACAAAGGCTACCTCTGCCATTGAATGCAACACCAAGCCCGCGATAGCCACCACGAAAGCAAGCCAGTAACGTCTTACATAACCTAGGAGTCGGGCATAAGTTTTAACGCCGTTCTTGGAAACCGTATCGGCAGAATCTTTTAGCATATTATTTTTCAAAAGGTTGTTGAGTTGCGATGTGCAACGTATTGAAGCCAAGCTTACTTGCGGCATCCAAGGCGGTAATCACTGACTGATGACTGCTGTTGGCATCCGCGGTAATAATGAGTGGCACTGATATATCTCCAGCGGAGGCATCGTTTAAAGCCGCCATAATGGTTCCGATCTCACGATTTATCAAACCTTTACCGTTGAGACTGTAATCCCCATCGCTACTGATCACAAGATCAAGCATGTCAGGCATCTCAACCACGGGCATACCACTGGCTTCCGGCAGTTTGATCATCAACCCTGTTTCTTTGGAAAATGTTGTGGTTACCATAAAGAAAATCAGCAGCAAAAACACCACATCAATCAATGGTGTCAGATTGAGGCCATTATCTATCTTGCCCTGGCGACGGAATTTCATTTAGGGTTACTTGCTCTGATCACTGTGCATAGCGTCAACCAACTTGGTTGCCTGCCCTTCGAGCTGGACCACCAGTGAATCCACATGGCGCTCAAAATAGCGGTGAGACATCATTGCCGGAATGGCGACAGTCAGACCAGCGGCCGTGGTAATAAGCGCCTGAGAGATACCACCGGCTAGGTCCGCAGCATTGCCGGTGCCAAACAGCATAATATCCGAAAACACCTGAATCATACCCAAAACAGTGCCCAGCAAACCGAGCAGTGGCGTGATATTGGCAATGGTGCTCAGCAATACGAGAAATCGCTCCAGACTGTGTATCACTTGCCCCGCTGCTTCCTCAATGCTGTCCTTCATCACATCCCTGCCATGGCCTGCATTACTAATCCCAGCGGCCAGAATATAACCTAAAGGAGATGAATCGCGGAGGGTTTTGAGCGCCTCACCAGTTAGCGCCTTGCTGCGCAATTTTGACCATACATCGGCCAGTTGACCGGCGGGGATAACACGGTCTGATTTGAGCGCAATAAAGCGCTCAATCGAGATCGCAACCACCACAATAGAACAGATCAGGATTGGCCACATCAACCAGCCACCGGAAAGAAATATTTGATACACAGTTGATCTCATTTAGTCCGATTATCGCCCTCAACTCTACCATAAAGCCAGAGGTATCAACATCCTATGAAGCCCTGACTGGCAATTCTCTGTATCGCCCACCAATAGGCTCGCTGGCACAGTCTGGAGCTAAAAATACTGAGCCGACCAGAGCGGCTCCAGACGAATGCGACTGCCCCATGATCTGCCGTATTCCACATCTGGCTTTCAACCTGCTGATAACGGCCCACCACTAGCGGGTGAGGATGGCCAAAAAAATGCTTATAGCCCGCCGAGAACAGAACATGGCTGGGTTTTATAGCATCAATAAAGGCCCCAGAGGATGAAGTGTTGCTGCCATGGTGAGGTGCCACCAGCAAGGTAAGGGGCATTAACTCAGGCGTTTTGAATGCCTTCAATTGTTTTAAAATCCCTTGCTCCCCAGCCACTTCTATATCGCCCGGCAGTAAAATGCTTGCCTTGCCCCATCGAACAAGCAGTACACAGGAGCTATTATTTCCACCCAAGCTCCCTAAAGCCTGGCTATCGGGCCCAAGAATATCAAAGTAGATAAAACCCTCAGCCCCCGAAGTGGGATATTCCCAGCTCTGCCCCCGCTCACAGGTTTGATACTCTGGCATAGTCTGTCCCTGAGATTCTAGTTTTTCAGGTACCTCTGGCCCCAATAGAAGCGCCTCAATCTTCACAGCCCCCATTAGGCCCGCAAAGCCCCCAGCATGGTCATTATCGCTATGGGAGACAATTAAAAGATCAACCTTGTCGACTCCGCGGCTCCGCAGATAAGGCGCTATAGCCCCAGCACCACCATTAAACCTCGCGCTATAGGACGGCCCAGTATCGTATACCAGGGTTCTGTCTGGCGTCTCGATCACCACACCTATGCCCTGCCCCATATCCAACACTGTAACCCGCAATGGCTCTTTTGACGCTGGCGCTAGCAAGCCCATCAGCAGAGGCGCGCAGCACAACAACCGCAGCCTCAATCCAGCAAGTACGAAAAAGCCCGCAGGCATCAAAAGGCCGGCGGTCGCCAAAATAGCAGCCATCAATAGGGGCCAGGTTAACACCGCAGGAGAAGTCAGGATCCCCAATGGTGAAGGAATTAGGCCTAGCACATACCAGAGAGCTTCAATTGAATAGTTCGCACCCATCCATAACCAAGGCGTAACATCCCCTACGAGCCACCATTGTAGAGAGCCCGCCAAGCTCAAGGGCACCGTCACTAGCGACACTAAGGGCACTGCCAGCATATTTACAATAGGTGCCAGCCAAGATGTCTTGCCGACAAAAAGCAGGCCAGGCACCAGCAACGCTGTCATTAAGGCCCATTGGGCACCAATACCTCGGACAAAGGTCCTTTGTGGGCTAGTCGGTATCCAGGGATAAAACCAGAACATCAAAGTGGCAACTGCAACAAATGATAGCCAAAAGCCTGCACTATGGATTGCCATGGGCTGGCTGATAACAATCAAAAACAGGCTCCAACAAAAACAGGCAACCGGCTGTATACGGCGAAACCGCAACTTAGCCAGTATAACCACCGAGAGAGCGATCAGCGCTCGCTGAGTGGGCAGAGAAAATCCCGCCAACAGGCTGTAAACTAGAGCGGCAGAAAGAGCGACAAGCGGCGCCAGATAGGGCCCAAATAATCTGACCCACCTATGCCGAAGGGTGAAATTCAACACCTTTCCCGATGCTACTAGCAATCGATTAAATCCGGAGCCAATCAGGGCACCAAAGCCCGCTACCAGGCCAATATGCAGACCTGATATCACCATAAGATGCACAATGCCCAGGCGTGCATACTCATCCCATTGGGCCGCAATCCCATGTTTGTCACCCACCGTTAGCGCCACCAGCACCCCAGCATTTGAGAATTGGTCAGCTTAAATAGCCTGCCTAATAGCAGTTCGCCACTCCCCTATTAATCCTCTGGCTCTGTGATACAGATTGTTATAGGCAATTTTTTGCGCAGGGTAATGCTCACTCGGGCGCACCGTGCCAGTGGCAGAGTAGCCCTGACGCAATAACCAGTTCCTATAATCAAAACCACCGGGGTTATGCAGCCCCCTTGGCCGCCGCAAGCGCACCGTAAACTGCCATTGATCTCCGGCCTCCAGCACTTCTAGCGTTTCAGGGGGCCTGTACCAACTTAACGGTAGCTTGGATAAATGCAGCTGCTCGCCCCTGACTGTTTCCGCGGACTGAACCGCAAAGGTAAACCGGCTCCGCAGGGAATTGCGATCCACTAACCCCACAATCGTGCCAGTAACCGCAAAATCCTCTCCATCCATAGGCATTGGCAGTTGTCGCTGCAATAGCTGGTGGGCTGCCAGCAACCCCCAGGAAAAAGCCGATCAAGACTGCCAGAGTCGCTTTTATTTGACTATTGGAACTGTAGAAACGCAAAATCCCCAAGGCTCCACAGAGGGCAACCGTACCAAATATAAAGGCCACCTGATCCGGCAACTCAGACCACCAGCCAACGGAAAAAACACCCGCAGTCAGCGCCAGTAAAAATATCACAGGATTCCCCCCTCCCGATAAATGCTATAACTTGCAGATAGCATTCAGGCTGTTACAGTCTGTTATCGAAATAATTATCTAGTTTAGATAAGTCTTATTTGCGCGAGCCAACGGCATCCACAAATCTATGAAAAATCTGTTGATCATCTACCACAGCCAATCCGGCAACACAGATCAAATGGCTCAATCTGTACTGCTGGGCGCAAGCACTGAAGATCAGGTGCATGTCAGACTATTGCGAGCCTTTGACGGAGGCCTAGATGATTTGCGCTGGGCCGACGGCTTACTATTTGGCACACCAGAAAATTTCGGCACCATGTCTGGCGCACTAAAAGACTTTTTTGATCGCACCTACTACCCCGCCGAGCCCTATAAACTAAACTTGCCCTACGGGATTTTTATCAGCGCCGAGAACGATGGAACTGGCGCGGTAAGGGATATAGATCGTATTGCAAAAGGCTACCCACTGCGTAAGATATGTGAGCCGGTGATCGCCAGGGGCGCTATCAATGCAGACTATTTGCAACAGTGCCAAGACTTAGGCACAGGCATGGCCGCCGGGCTGGCTCTGGGAATCCATTAGCCACACAGGAAATTGGTGCAGGATTAGAAGAAATCACAAAGGGATAGCAATGAGCAGAGCTCTGGTTTTAACAGGCGGCGGAGCGCGGGCAGCCTATCAGGTTGGTGTTTTAAAAGGTATAGCCGCTGTTTTGCCTCGGGCCGTCTACAACCCATTTCCAATTATTTGTGGCACCTCAGCCGGCGCCATTAATGCTCTGTCCATCGCGGGCCGCGCCGGGCCTTTCCGCCTGCGGGCTAACAAACTCGAAGCGATTTGGCACAACTTGCGCGCCAAGGATGTTTATCGCACCGACTTCTTTGGCGTATCGGCTAACGCCTTTCATGTAATGGCCTCATTTCTGCACAGCGGCTACGGCATAGGCCGACCTATCTCCCTGCTCGACAACACACCATTGCGACAACTGCTCAACAACTATGTCAAATTCGACTATCTCGAAACCGCTATCAATAATGGTGAGCTCGAGGCCATCGCAATCACGGCCATGAGCTATGCTTCGGGTAAATCAGTGACCTTCTTTCAGGGACAGGAGCAAATTGCGCCCTGGTCCCGAGCACGTCGCCGGGGTAAAAAGATTGATATCAGTATTGATCATCTTATGGCCAGCACAGCGATTCCCAGTTTATTTCCAGCCGTTAAATTAGAAGATGGTTATTTTGGCGATGGCGCTGTGCGACAGCTAAAGCCCATAAGCCCTGCCCTGCATATGGGCGCAAGGCAGTTATTAATTATTGGAGTGGGCGAGAGCGAACAGGCTACTCCACCAGCAGCAGAGCACTCCCCTTCTATTGCCCAGATTGTTGGGCACATGTTTAACAGCGCCTTCATAGACTCTGTCGAGAGCGACCTTGAAACTCTGAGATCAATCAACAGGCTGGCCAATGCACTGCCTGAATCCCTGCGGGCCAATAATGGCATCACCGATCTCAACCCGGTTGATGTGCTTTCGATCTCTCCAAGCCAGTCGATTGACCAGATAGCCCAGGAGCACATTCATGAGTTGCCCACATCTTTAAAGTTGTTTCTCAAGCTTACCGGCGCAACAGCCCAGGGAGGCGGCACCAGCGCGGCAAGTTATTTACTATTCGAACCAGGCTTTTGTCGTAAACTAATTGGCTTAGGCTATAGTGACGCCCTATCAAAACGCACCCAGATTGAAAGATTCTTCGATTGAGGTTGATTCAGATTACCTGTTTAACGGCAAAAAAAAAGCGGACCCTTGCGGGCCCGCTGGCTCTCCCCCTCTTGTCTTATTATTAATCACTGACTAAGCGACAGTAATAATAACAAGAGGAATTCCTAAAACTTATCTCTATAACGAGACTGAATACAAACCCCTCAAAATAGAGGGCAAAAAAAAACGCGCAACCGAAGTTACGCGTCTTTTAATATGGAGCGGGAAACCGGGTTCGAACCGGCGACCTGTACCTTGGCAAGGTACCGC
>ERZ1046568.1203-NODE-1203-length-18883-cov-7.499203_pt1 | contig 18883 bp, 17 predicted proteins | sample MGYA00383092_ERZ1046568 | MGnify/ENA primary metagenome ERZ1046568 (study PRJEB29581, sample SAMEA5548362) | metagenome | biome: marine; feature: coastal; material: water | depth 1 m | study: Short-term variability in the microbial, nano- and picoplankton... | reverse complement strand
CGCAACTGACCATCGAGCACTTTTTTATCGCGAACCATCAGACGCATAAAATCATCAGCCGTCATCCCTGCAGGTGGTGCAATTGGCAGCGAGCAGGCGGCCAGTAATTTCTTTATTCGCAGCAGATCATGACTGCTTAGATCACCCGCCATCATCGACAACTGGGCAGCCATGACCATTCCAGCAGCTACGGCTTCACCATGAATCCAGTCTTTATACTCTTGGAAAGTTTCGATCGCATGGCCAAAGGTATGGCCGAGATTTAAAATTGCACGAACACCCTGTTCGGTTTCATCAGCAGACACAACACGCGCCTTACTGACACAGGAAAGCTCAACGGCATAGGCCAAGGCTTGCTGATCGCGGTTTAAAAGCGCCTCTACATTGCTCTCCAACCATTCAAAGAATTCCCCATCGACAATAAGGCCGTATTTAATGACTTCCGCCAGACCCGCTGAGAATTCTCTGTCTGATAGTGTCGACAGGGTATCGGTATCAATAATGACCGCTTGGGGCTGATAAAAAGCCCCGATCATATTTTTGCCCAATGCATGGTTTACTGCGGTTTTTCCACCAACTGACGAATCTACCTGAGCCAATAATGTGGTTGGTATTTGAATAAAAGGTACACCGCGCTGGTAACTGGCAGCGGCAAAACCAGTCATATCTCCAACCACACCACCGCCAAGTGCGATTAAGGTAGTTTTTCTATCGTGGTGGCTGGCGATCAGCTGATCAAAGATCAAATTGAGATTATCCAGATTCTTGTACTGCTCGCCATCGGCAAGGATAACCTTATCCACCTGCAAACCCGACAACTGCTTTTCAACCAGCTCAAGATAGAGGGGTGCGATGGTTTCATTGCTGACTATTAGAACCTTTTGCCCACAGATATGGCTGGCGATATCTGCGCGCTTAATTTCGCCTGCGCCAATGTATATGGGATAGGAGCGCTCATCTAACTGAACTTGAACTTGTTTGGATACTGACGTCATGAATCACTCTGACTCTTGATAATGTGGGACTGTGGACAATTAATGCGCCGCCAGAAACAGCGCAATTATGCCGCAGAGCTTATCATAGCGCCGAAAGTGCTTCAGCCAGTTTTTTTGCCAATTTATTTGGCTGCATTGAACCGGAGGGGAAAATTAAATCTGCCACCTGTTTGTAGAGCGGATCACGGATCTCAACCAACTGAGCAATAACGGCCCGACGATCATCAACCTGTAGCAGCGGCCTGCTTTTGTCTCTTCGGGTCCGCTCAAATAACTGCTCGGCGGTGGCTGACAAATAGATCACTCGACCACTGCGATTGAGAACAGCTCTATTTTCATCGCGCAAGACAATTCCGCCGCCAGTCGCAATAACTGCAGCCTGAGCACTATTTGCCAAATCCAAGAGCACCTTACACTCGCGATCGCGGAAGCCCTGCTCGCCTTCCATGTCAAAAATCCATTGAATATCTGCGCCGGCGCGAGATTCAATTTCGGTGTCGACATCGACAAACGGCAGATCGAGAAGATCTGCCAGATATTTGCCAATAGTAGATTTGCCTGCCCCCATGGGGCCGACCAGAAATATATGTTGTGGTGTCATCGATCCAGTAGGCTATCGTCAATTATTTTTGGTGTTATAAAGATTAGTATTTCACGTTTTTCAACATTTCGCAGGTCATTTCTAAAAAGTCGGCCTAAAAAAGGCATGTCACCGAGCAGCGGCACCTTCTCTGTGCCATCAACTTCTTCGGTTTGAAAGATACCCCCCAAGACCAGGGTCTGCCCATTGCCTACCAGTGCCTGGGTTTGAATCTGGGTAATATCAATGGATGGCTCGCCAGTTGGCGTGAATGCACCCACCGAATCCTGAGAGACCAATAGATCCATAATAATACGATTATCCGGTGTTATCTGTGGCGTGACCTCTAACTGTAAAACCGCTTCTTTAAATTCAACGCTCGTGGCGCCACTTGAGGTGGCTTTCTGGAACGCGATTTCGGTACCGGATTTTATCACTGCCTGCTGTTTATCGCCGGTGAGAACTTTTGGCTGGGAAACTATTTCACCAAAGCCATCCGATTCCAGTGCACTGAGTTCAAGATCGATCAAAAAGTTATCCGTCAGATAACCGAGACTAAATGAACCTGCAGCGTCTGCAACACCCAGATCTACCGCTAGGCTATCGCCGAGACCAAAATCATAATTTTGCGTGACTACGGTGACATCATCGGCAGTACCTGCCTGACCGTCTGGCCCTGTGGTATCAACTTCGTCTGCTGAGTAGGTAAAGGTTTCAACCACCCCTGCCCCCGGCGCTAAACCGGATCTGCGACCGGAAAAACCCAGCGTTCTATCACCAGTTGCACTTGCGAATTGGCCTCCAGCCAGCTTGTCTATACCAGCCAATCCCCAGGTGACGCCCAACTCCTTTTTGAAGTCGGTATTGGCAATTACAATTCTCGCTTCAATCAATACCTGCTTGATCGGTACATCAATTTCACTGATCAGCCGCTTAAATTCATTAATCTTCTCCTCGGTATCGGTAAGAATAATAGTATTGGTTCGCTCGTCGACAATCGCACTGCCGCGCTCCGAGAGAATAGTATTGGTGGCATTGCCTTCACGAGCACCACCCCCGGACTGCCCTGTCTCGCCACTGCGGGCCGTAAATAATTCAAATATCTCGCCTGCATCTGCATATTTAATGCGCACAAAGGTGGTTTCCAGCGGAGCCAATTCCTGTAACTGCTTATTGGCTTCAACCTGCAGGCGCTCCTGCTCGGCAATTTCCGCCGCCGGCGCCACCATCAGCACATTGCCCTCCTGACGTTTATCCAGCCCCTTAGCCTTTAGAATAATCTCAAGGGCCTGATCCCAGGGAACATTGTCTAATCTCAGAGTGATGCTGCCGGTCACCGTGTCGCTGGCGACCAGATTGAGGGAGGTAAACTCGGCGATAATCTGCAGCACTGAGCGAACTTCAATATTCTGAAAGTTAAGGGTCAGACGCTCGCCACTAAAGGCGAACTTTTTACTCTGCTCTTCGAGTTCAGCATCGGAAAGCGGCTTGATATTCACCACATATTGACCGTCCGTCTGGTAGGCCAAATAGTCATACTGTCCAGAAGCCTCGATTGTCACTGTGGTGGTAGATCCTTCCTGAACAGTGTCAATGGCCTGGACAGGGGTTGCGAAGTCAATAACATCAAGGCGCCTATCCAATCGCTCTGGCAGTCCTGTCTGATAAAAAGACAGTTTTACTTCACTGTTATTGCGCTCAATATCTACATTGACCGAGGGCTGGCTAAGGCCGATGCTAATGGTGCCTGAGCCATCTTTACCACGGCGAAAATCAACCTCGGTAACAGCTAGGTCAGTGACAGTTAAATTATCCGCAACATCCTTTGTCCCATCACTGGCTGGATGGCCTGTATACCTGACAGCCCCATCAGCACCGACTTTCAACGTCATACTGTTACCATTGATAGTCGTTTTAAAGGGGGCTGATTCTGTTAGGTTTACAACCATACGCGTTCGGCTGCCATCGGCGATAATGACTGCATCGCTGGCATTTTCAAATCCGAGGGTATATTTCTTTTCAGCCAGACTACTGCCAACACCGGGGAAATCGAGAATTAAGCGCGCTGGATTACTTATCTCATAGGTCTTTGGCTGCGGTGGCTTTTCCGAAAACAAGAGTTTAATTTCAAACTGCTCACCGGGAAAAGGTGCAAATTCCACATCCGTTAGCTGAACTTCTCCCCAGGCAAATCCAGGCAATATGACCAACAGCAAATACAGTTTTCTCATTTGACTTATCATTTCAGTTTTCCCTAGCGAGTCGCTCACTCTTCATCCATGGCCATGGTGCGCGGCCGGTTAATCCATTCACCTTTACCGTCTGGAACGGTTTCCATTATCTCCATCTCAAAGGCGCCGATATCCATAATTTGGCCAAAGTTTCTGCCCAGATAATTTCCTATTCTCACCCGGTGAACTCGACCATTGCCATCATCAACCAGCGCCCAGATTTGGGTACCTCTGGATAATGTGCCGACCATGGTCAATGCGGTGTAACTCATAAATTCCAGCGGCTCTTTGCGGCGCGACTGGTCGGGAGCCGGCACCCTGCTGCCCGATATCTTCTCGTCACCGTTTAAAACCACCGGCGGTTCAAATGGGCTGCGCAGGGCTAGGGCTGAATAATTAAAGCGTTCGGCTGGCGGATATGTAGGCAGCGGTTCAATGGTACCCTGGGGTCTATTGCGAGCATCTATCATTTTCTGGTCCAGATCAGCATGTTGCTGATCACCCAAACAGCCAGACAAAATGGCACTGCAAAGCAATAAGCCCGATAAAATTGCCCAGGCGCGAATATTCATTATTCTGCCTCCGCTTTATAGCGGTAGGTTTTTGCTTCAATCACCATATTGAGTGGCGCGGCATCAGATTTTTGAATCGAATAATCATGCAGGGTGACGATTCGCGGCAGTGATGCTACTCCGCTGACAAAGGATCCAAAGTCATGATAGTCGCCGGCAATATCAATCCTGATTGGCAGTTCGACATAAAACTCAGATACTTTTTCCGGCTCAAGGGAGATCGACTTCATGCTGAGACCGCTCCCGTAGGCAACTTCGGTAATATCCTCAAGCAAGCCGGGAACTTCAGTATCCTTGGGCAGCTGTTTTAACAGTGCGCCAAATGTCTCATCCAGCTCGATCATCTGCTGGCGATAGGCATCCAGATTAGCCGCTAAAAAAGCCTTATTTTGATACTGGTGTAAAAGTTGCGTCTCCTGGCGGATGGCATGCTGAGCCTGCTGCAAAATATCCTGCACTTTTAAAAAATAACCCAGCACCAAAATTGTCACCAGAATCAACGCGATAAGAAGCGTTTTTAACGCACTCGGCCACGCACCAAGTTGCTGAATATCCAATTCGGCAAAATCAATATCTTTCAATTCTCTTATACTGTCTAAAAATCCCATGTGGTCCCTGCTATTCATATCTCTCGCTGTTAAACGTTGCTGCTCTAGGGTGCAGTAATCTCAGACTGCCCAAGAGCTGGTTTTTCGATTTTGATCTGCAGATCAAAGACGCTACCTTGATCACCGAGGGTTTTATCCTGCTGAACCTCGGTGAGATTTGACTCTTCATATTTATTTGAGTTGTCGAGATTTCTCATCAGTGCAGAAATACGGTTGTTAGACTCTGAGAAACCAGATATTTTGACGTCGTCTGCTGTCTGCTCAAGGCTCGCCAGGTAGACTCCATCTGGCACAGAGCGGACGAGCTCATCAAAGATCTTGACGATCTCTGCGCGATTTCCCTGCAGGTCCTGAATGACCTTCATACGCGAAATCATCTCCTGCTTTTTACTCTTGAGCTCACTGATTTCGGCAACTTTTTTATCCATTTCGGCAATATTCGACTGTAGATAACTATTGCGTGAATGTTGATTTTCCAATCTGGACTTAGCGACCGAAATCCATATAAATACCAGCACAATTCCAATCAGTGCAGCGGCAAATAACTTGCCGAGAAATGCTCTCCTGCGCTGTTCTCTGGACTCTTCGCGCCAAGGCAGTAGGTTAATTGTGGTCATTTACTCGAAACTCCTCATCGCCAGGCCAACAGCCAGTAACAGCGCCGGAGCATCGTTGGCTATTGCCGATGCATTGATAGACTTACTCAGCTGCATATTTGCCAGTGGGTTCGCCACTGCGGTAGGTAACCCTATCGCCTGTTCAACCTCATCGACTAATCCCTCCAGGGCAGACACGCCGCCGGCGAGAAAAAGTTGGTCTACATAGTTGAAATGACTGGATGAATAAAAAAATTGCAGGGAGCGAGTAATATGTTGAATAAGGGTTTCTTTGAATGGTGCCAATACTTCGCTTTCATAGTCCTCAGGCAGCCCCCCTTTGCGCTTTGCCTCGCCGGCCTCTTCCCAGGATAGGCCGTAGCGACGCTGAATCTCTTCGGTCAGCTGTTTGCCACCAAACAACTGCTCGCGGCTGTAGATCGTTTTGCCGTCCACCAGCACGGTAAAGGTAAACATGGTTGCACCTATATCGGCGATGGCGACGACCTGATCACCGACTTGATCGAGCTGGTCTTCTATCAATTTATACGCGCGCTCAACAGCAAAACCCTCTACATCTATCACTTTAGGCTGAAGCCCAGCCATCTCCAATGCCTGACGCCGATGCTCGACGTTTTCCTGTCGACAGGCCGCCAACAGGACTTTTACCAGTTCCGGGTTATTTTCTACTGGGCCAATCACATCAAAATCAAAGGCAACTTCTTCCATTGGGTAGGGGATATATTGATCAGCTTCGACTTCAATTTGCATCTCCATCTGCAGCTCTGAAAGGCCCGCAGGGAGCTCTATCTCTTTGGTGATAACGGATGATCCGGAAACTGCAGCAACGGTGTCCTTAAGCCTGGTGCCCGATCGTTTAACAACGGATTCGATTGTTTCGGAGAGTGCGTCGAGGTCGGCAATATTTTTTTCCACCACTGTATTGGCGGGGAGTGGCAGTACTTTATACGCCTCAATTTTAAAGCCATCTCCAGATCTACTGAGCTCGACCAGCTTCACAGCAGACGAGGAAACATCAAGACCTATCATCGGTTTGGAGGGACTCGAGAAAAAGTCGAAGAATTCCATTTTGTCGTTATTTCCTTTCTAATCAGCCGTCCTCGGCAGAGATTACCCAACTAAACTGGTGTTTAATATTTTCTAGAAACTACATTAACAATCTGCGGTAATTCTGCAAATGATGCACTTCACATTCCCTACACCCTATAATAGACCTTGATTTTTTCAGGTGCTCAAAATTACTGTCTATGTCTATGCGCAAATTACTTAAGCCACTAGCGATGTTGGCCCTTCTTGGAGCAGGCGGCTTTCTTGTCGTGGCCACCTGCCTGTACCTGTACCTTAGCCCAAAACTGCCATCAGTCGAGGAACTAAAGGAGATCGAGTTACAAATTCCACTGCGAATCTATTCACAAGATTTGAAAGTTATTGCCGAGTTTGGCGAGAAAAAACGCTCACCGGTTTCCTTCGATGAAATTCCCGAATCGATGATTGATGCCTTTCTCGCCGCCGAGGACGACAGCTTTTTCGAGCACCGCGGCATTGTCGTCTCAGGTCTGCTGCGCGCCGCAATTGAGCTGGTGACCACCGGGAGTATTCGCAGTGGCGGCAGCACCATTACCATGCAGGTGGCACGCAACTTCTTCCTTAGCAATCGTCAGGAATTTACGCGTAAATTTAATGAAATACTGCTCGCCTTCAAAATTGAGGGTGAACTCAGCAAAGAGGAAATTCTCTCTCTTTATACCAATAAGATTTATATGGGTAACCGCGCCTATGGCGTTGGCGCCGCCGCTCATGTCTACTATGGCAAGAGTCTCGATGAGCTATCCCTGGCGCAGATCGCTATGATTGCCGGTCTCCCGAAAGCGCCCTCAACCTATAACCCTATCGCCAATCCGCAGCGCGCTCTACTGAGAAGAAACTGGATACTCAGACGAATGCTGCTACTTGAGAATATAAGTCAGCAGCAGTACCAGGCAGCAGTGGCAGAGCAGGACAATGCCTCCTATCACGGCTCTATCTCGGAGCTCAATGCGGCTTATATCGCCGAGATGGTCCGCCAGCAAGTCATCAGTAAATTTGGACTGAAAGCCTACACAGAAGGCTATTCGGCTATCACCACGATCGACTCCAAAATGCAAAAAAGTGCTGTCATGGCCCTGCAATCTGGCATTATGGCTTACGACAAACGCCATGGATATCGCGGCCCGGAGCAGACAGCTCTGCCAGAAGAAGAATGGGAAACCGTCCTTGGCAAAACACCCGTCTACGGCCAACTGGAGCCGGTTATTGTCAGTGAAGTTGCCGAGGATCATCTGACACTCCGCAATCGCAACGGTGAGTTTGAGGACCTCAACTGGGTTGATGGACTCAAGGGCCTGCGACTGTTCAAAACGATCAATGCCCGCACAGCGCCAATTCAGGGCGCCTCAGAGGTCTTTACCAAAGGCGATTTAATTCGCGTTATTCGCAGTCCTAACAACCGCTTGCAGTTAGCCCAGGTACCTGAAGTTCAGGCTGCGCTAATCGCTCTTGAGCCCGAGGATAGTGCTATTCGGTCATTGGTGGGCGGCTTTGATTTTCGTCACAGCCGATTTAACCGTGTCACCCAGGCTCTGCGCCAGCCGGGTTCAAATTTCAAACCCTTTATCTATACCACGGCACTGGATAATGGCTTTACCGCTGCTTCGGTGATCAATGATGCGCCGGTGGTCTTCAACGATAAAAATCTCGAGGATATGTGGCGCCCGGAAAACGATGGCGGAAAATTCTACGGCCCGACACGTTTGCGTGAAGCCCTATACCGCTCGCGCAATATGGTCTCTATTCGCCTGCTGCGACGCATGGGAATTGATCGCACCCTCGAAGGGCTTCAACGCTTTGGTTTCGATACAGGAGAAATGCCACTGGATCTCTCTCTGGCTCTTGGCAGTCACGCGATGACGCCGCTCAAAGTTGCCAGTGCCTACAATATTATTGCCAACGGTGGTTATCGTGTTGACCCCTACCTGCTGGCGACAGTGATAGATCGGGACGGCAATATTATCTATCGCGCAACACCTGCTACGGTCTGTGAAAACTGCGATACAGTTGACCCGCTACCCAAAGAGTCCTTTTCCAATACTGTGGATGAAGTGGATCTGCAGCTTGAAGAACTACTTGCTGAACTGGCTAGGGAGTCCCTTCCAGAAGAGGAGCGAGAGAGCTTTGAGTTGATTAAGCGCGCACTTGAAGATTTACCAGAGGCAAACAATCCTGCTGCACCACGGGTGATCGATAAACAGACGGCTTATATTATCGACTCAATGTTAAAGGATGTTATTTTGCGCGGCACCGGCAAAAAGGCCAGGATACTTAAGCGCTCTGATCTGGCCGGCAAGACCGGAACCACCAACGGTCCCCGCGATGCCTGGTTCTCTGGCTACTCTCCCCACCTCACAGTCAGTACTTGGGTGGGTTTTGATAACAATGCTTTAATTGGTCGCAACGAATACGGCGGCTCAGCGGCTCTGCCGATCTGGATCGATTTTATCCGCGAGGCCCTGGACGGCAAGGCGGATATCAATCGACCGCAACCGGATGGCATGTTAATGGTTAAGATAGATGCCAAAACCGGCAAGCGCGTAGATCCGAACCAGAGCGGTATTTTCGAGTTTTTCAAAGCTGAAAATGTTCCTGAGTTGACCGGGGGAGAAGCACTGCCCAATGGCGCCGAAAACAGTCTGCCGGATGATCTTTTTTAATTTAGTATTATGAACTGCTCAATAGACTGGGAAAATTCATGAGATTGAACTGGGAAGAAATCGACACAGTCCTTCTGGATATGGACGGAACACTACTCGACCTGCATTTTGATAATTTTTTCTGGCTGCATCATCTGCCAAAGCGCTATGCGGAAGAGAACAATACGTCGATTGATCTGGTTATTGACGATATTCAACAACTTATGCGTGATCATCAGGGTACGCTGAACTGGTATTGCACTGATTTTTGGTCTCGCGAACTCAATCTGGATATCATCGAACTCAAGCATGAAATAAGCCATCTTATTGGCGAGCGTCCGTTTGTGCGGCCATTTCTCGAAACCCTTGGCCTGCACAATAAACAGCGAGTACTGGTCACCAATGCTCACCGCAGCACTGTGGAAATAAAGTTTGCCCTGACCGGCATAAATAACCTACTGGACTCAGTTATCTCCTCCCACGACTACGGGCAACCCAAAGAGGACCAGCGATTCTGGCAGCGCCTACAGGAAGCGGTGGGTTTCGATCCCGAGCGCACAGTGTTTATTGATGATTCAGAGGTCATTCTGCAATCCGCTCAACAATACGGTATCCAGCATCTACTCTGTATAGAGAAGCCCGACAGTAAGGGAGAACCCCGCAGCTCTGAGAACTTTATGATGATCGATTCATTTGAAAAAATTATCAGCGGTACTCACTAAACAGAGGAAATAGGCCGTGGGCAAAGAACCAATAAATAAAGTGCGAATCGATAAATGGCTGTGGGCGGCACGCTTTTTTAAGACCCGCTCGCTGGCCAAATCGGCTATCGAAAATGGCAAAGTCCATATCGATGGCAACAAATCAAAACCCAGCCGCCAGCTCGAGGTTGGCAATGTACTCACTATTCGACAGGGCTTTGACAGCAAGACAGTAGAAGTAATCACCCTCTCCGAGCAGCGCCGCGGCGCCCCGGAAGCCATGCTGCTGTATAGCGAAACCCCTGAAAGTATTGAGCTGAGGGAAAAGGAGAGTGCTCAGCGTAAGGCGGCAAACGGCGCCGTGATAAGCGATGGAAGACCCACTAAAAAACAGCGTCGTCAAATTCATCGTTTTTTAAGCAATTAAAAAAAATTTCAGTACAATACGCGCCCTATGACTAACAACAACCCGCAAGACAGCCTGCAACGCTTCCTGTTTGATGCCACCGATATTCGTGGTGAAGTAACCACCCTGTCACCAAGCTATCAAGAGCTGCTCGCTAACCAAGAATACCCGCCACAGGTAGCACTGCTATTTGGTGAGTTTCTCGCCGCCGCCAGTCTTCTCAGCACAGTCCTGAAAGAAACCGGTATGATTACCATTCAGGCGCGGGGTGATGGCCCGGTAACCACAGTGATGGCTGAATGCTTCCAGGGCAACAAGCTGCGCGGTATTGTGCGTGGAGACTTTGACAATCTTAAAGGCATAGAGAGCCTGCAGGAACTGCTAGGCAATGCAACGCTGGCAATCACCATAGAACCTGAAGGCAAAGAGCGCTATCAGGGTGTTGTTGCCCTGGATGGTGAGAATCTCAGCCAGTGCCTGGAGTTTTATTTTTATCAGTCTGAACAGCTGCCGACCAAGATCAAATTAGCCTCTAATGCACAGTTCGCCTCCGGAATGTTGATTCAGCAGTTGCCCTCATCCATCGACGCAGAGAAAAGTGCCGATGACTGGCAGAATATATCAGTTCTGTTTGAAACACTTTCAAGTGCCGAACAACTGGATCTCTCTCATAATGACCAGTTATACCGACTATTTCATGAGCAGCAATTGCGACTGTTTGAACCACAGAAAATGCAGTTTTCCTGCAGCTGTTCCAGACAGCGAACCGAGTCGGCACTGATCTCTATCGGACGTAAGGAAGTGGTTGAGATGTCAGTAGAACAGGGGCTTATCATGATTACCTGTGAGTTTTGCTCGCAGCAATATAGATTTACTTCAAGGGATATTTCCGAATTATTTGATCCCCCAAATACTCCGCTACACTAATAGTTCAAGCAGGGAAGATTTAATCTGTCAGCCGTAGATTAGGAAAATTTATCTGGCATAATTATCAAGCAAATGGAAAAAGCAGAGATTTATTTTCGTTCACCTTAGGAAGAGAGGAAGAAAATGACCGACGTAGCAATTCATACCGATATAAGCTCGGCTGAGCTTATAGAACTTGCCATAAAACGCGACGAGGGAAAACTCGCAGATACAGGTGCATTTCTCGCCATCACCGGCCAGCGCACCGGAAGATCACCCGCTGATCGTTTTATTGTTCACGAACCCAGCTCCGTCGAGAGCATTGATTGGGGCTCGGTCAACCGACCTTTTGATGCCGCAAAATTTGATGCTCTCTGGGAGCGTGTCGCTGCCTATATTGCAGAGAAAGAGCGTTTTATCTCACACCTTCACGTCGGACAGGATCTTCAACTCTACATCCCTGTCAGGGTCACCACAGAGACCGCCTGGCATGCTCTATTTGCTCATAATATGTTTATTCGTACAGAAAATTACAATCCAACCGGCAAACAGAACTGGGAAATACTGCACGCGGCAAACTTTGTCTGCGATCCACAGCGCGATGGGACTAACAGTGACGGCGCCGTGATTATCAACTTTGCTCAGCGCAGAGTCCTGCTTGCCGGAATGCGCTATGCCGGCGAAATGAAAAAGGCCATGTTCTCCGTGCAGAACTACCTCTTGCCGGATCAGGGTGTTATGCCGATGCACTGCGCCTCGAATGTAGGTGAAGATGGCGATACAGCGCTTTTCTTTGGCCTCTCCGGTACCGGTAAAACCACGCTCTCTGCAGATCCTGATCGCTACCTGATTGGCGATGATGAACACGGCTGGGGAAAGGGTACAGTGTTCAATATAGAGGGTGGCTGCTATGCTAAGACCATCGACCTCAGCCAAAAGAATGAACCGGTGATATGGGACGCTATTCGCTTTGGCGCCATTATTGAGAATGTTGTTATATCCAAGGATCAGCGCATTGCTGATTACTGCGATACGTCGCTTACCGAAAATGGTCGCTGCAGCTACCCTCTTAAGCATATTGATAAACGCTGTCTTGAGAACCAGTCTGGTGAACCGAAGAATATTATTTTTCTCACCTGTGATGTAACCGGTGTGCTGCCACCCGTAGCGCTGCTCAGTAAAGAAGCGGCGGCCTACCACTTTTTAAGCGGCTATACAGCGCGGGTTGGCTCCACCGAGGTAGGGGCTGAAGCGGGCATTCACCCAACCTTTTCAACCTGTTTTGGCGCGCCGTTTATGCCGCGCCCAGCCAGTGTCTATGCAGAACTATTGATGCGCAGAATCGAAGAGTTTGGCTCCAAGGTCTACCTGGTCAATACCGGCTGGACCGGCGGCTCTGGGGGTATCGACGGCAAGGGGCATCGTTTCCCAATTCCAGTTACCCGGGCTGTGGTGACGGCTATAACCAACGGTTCACTGGAAGGGTGCACCACTGAGCATCTGGATGTCTTAAATCTCGATGTGCCAACGGCAATTGCCGGTGTCGACAGCAAATACCTCAATCCGCGCAACGCCTGGGATAACCGCGAGGCATATGACGAACAGGCTGCCAGGTTAGCAAAACTGTTTATTGAAAACATTGTCAGTTTTGCACCCTCGCAGGAGATCGTGGATGCCGGTCCGCAGTTAGAGGCGGTTACAGCCGAGTAATATTCAGTCAATTCTGACAGGCAAAAAAAAGCCCGCCTGAAAAGGCGGGCTTGATATTCAAATAACGCTTACTTGCTGTTATCAAGAATATGGTCAATGGCGGCAATCACTTCATCATCGCTACAATCCATACAGGTTCCGCGAGCGGGCATGGCGCCGATACCGTTGATAGCATTGGTGTAAACCGTCTCTACACCTTTACTTAATCGGGAGGTCCAGGCCGCCACATCGCCAAGAATTGGCGCGCCGGCAACACCTGAACTGTGACACGCTATACAGTTGCTGGCATAGATATCTGCGCCTGAACGGGCAGCTGCACTTCCAGCTGAAGCTACAGATGCAACCTGACCAGCCATAGAAACATGCCCTTCTGGAGCAATGCGTTCAGCAACCTGACGCTCCTGGTTTGCCGTTAACTCCAGCGCTTTATCACTGGAACCACAGCCCCACAAGACCGCACTGGCTATGGTGATCAAAAGAAAATTTTTCAAGCGGCTGCTAATGATTGTATTTATCAAAGGTCATCTCCGGTAAAAACGTGATATGAATAATTGGGCGGCATTATAGCGCGCTATTGATCAATTCTCATCAGCAATAGAGAGAATTTTTTAAGGCTTATCCCAAAGGGCGTATTCCCACTGCGAAGCGCAGTTTAGCCAGCAGCTCACTGCTCTCTTTACGCGCCTTCTCAGCACCCTTTTGCAGAATCTGTTCAACTTGCCCAGGATTTTCCATCAATGTCTCGTAACGCTCGCGGGCCTCGGCTAGCTGGCCATCGACAAGCTCAAACAAACGCTTTTTGGCCTCACCCCAGGCAATCCCATTGGCAAATTCCTCACGCATCTCAGCCGTCTGCTGGTCGCTGGCAAAGGCCTTCCAAATCTGGAATACCGCAGAGGTATCAGGATCTTTTGGCTCACCCGGCTCAAGCAAATTGGTTTTAATCTTGTTGATATGCTTCTTGAGCTTTTTGGCACTTAAAAATAGCGGAATGGTATTGCCGTAGCTTTTACTCATTTTGCGCCCATCCAAACCCTGGAGCACAGCGACTTTATCGTCGACTACCGCCGTGGGCAGGACAAAGTGTTCGCCGTAGTGGTGATTGAATCGCCCGGCAACGTCGCGCGCCATTTCGACGTGCTGTATCTGATCTTTGCCCACAGGTATCTTGTGAGCATTAAACATTAAAATATCTGCCGCCATTAATATCGGGTAGCTAAACAGCCCCATATTAATGGCGAAGTCAGCATCCTCACCCGCCTCTTCATTAGCCTGTACCGACGCTTTATAGGCATGGGCGCGGTTCATTAAACCCTTTGCCGTCATACAGGTGAGAAACCAGGTCAATTCGGTAATCTCGGGAATATCCGACTGGCGATAGAAAGTAACCTTATCCGGATCCAGACCCAGTGCCAACCAGGCGGCAGCAATCTCAAGGGTGGATCTGTGAACCAGCTCGGGATCCTGGGCCTTGATCAGCGCGTGATAGTCGGCCAAAAAGAAAAAGGACTCAAAGTCGCCACTGCGACTGGCTTCAATGGCGGGACGAATGGCTCCTACATAGTTGCCCAAGTGAGGAGTTCCCGAGGTTGTGATGCCGGTTAAAACGCGCTGCTTGCTCATAATAATTTTGTAAACTCTTAATCAATGACAGGTTGAAGCTAATGTTGCTTTTAGGCGGCTATGATAATCTATCTCGGATGGAGACGCAGTTAAAGCTCATCTTGGTTCAACACTTTTTCAGTAATTCTAATCGCTCTCTAATCACTCTCTAACTCCACCTGAAGCTTTCCTGACAGATTAAAAAAATGCGTTAACACAGCCGTTAATCGTCGGGGATCTGCCGATCCGGTGACTTCGCGACAGGAGTGCATGGCCAACTGGGGAATCCCGACATCCAGGGTTGGAACACCCAGCTTGGCCGACGTCATAGGTCCAATGGTGCTGCCGCAACCCAGGTCGCTGCGCGATACAAAAGTTTGCACTGGCACGTCCACCGCTGCACAAATCTGTTTAAACAGACTGGCGGTTATTGCATTTGTGGCATAGCGCTGCTTTACATTCACTTTAATCACCGGGCCGCCATTGAGCAGCGGGCTGTGGCCCTTGTCATGCTTGTCGGCAAAATTTGGATGCACGGCATGGGCATTATCACAGGAGATCAACAGAGAATTACCCAATACCCGGGACTTAGTGGCGGCTTCGCTATTATGCTGGCAGAGACGCTCGACTACAGATTCCAGAAATGGGCCATCGGCACCGACAGAGGAGACACTGCCAACCTCTTCATGGTCATTACAGACGATTAGCGAAGTGCTGTCAGTTTGTGCGTCGATCAGTGCTTTGGTGGCAACAAAACAGCTGAGCAGATTGTCCAGTCGCGCCGAGGCAAAAAATTCTTTTTTCAGGCCCAGGGTGGCGGCCTGCTGAACATCATAGAAGCACAGCTCGTAATCCATTACCTGATCGTCATCGCTTAGGAAACGTTCGCGGAGCAATTGCTGGAAGTCTTGCTTTTCTTGAGCCTGCATTAATATTGGTGGAATATCAGTCTGCGCATTAACTTTGCGGCCACTGTTTGCCTCGCGATCAAGATGGATAGCAAGACTTGGGATCATGGCCACAGGCTCGTTGAAATTGACCAGCTTTTGTTTTAACTGGTCATTTTTATCGCTGTAGATCAGTCGACCGGCAATGGACAGATCACGATCAAACCAGGGATTTAACAGGGCACCACCATAGACCTCAACACCGAGCTGATAGTATTGGTTATTTAACAGTTCCGGTTGCGGCTTGACCATTAAACAGGGGCTATCTGTATGTGCACCGGCCATACGAATTCCACCTTCAGCGAGGCTATCGGTTCCGACAACAAAGGCAATTAGGGATGAACCATTGCGAGTGACAAAATATTTACCACCCTGCTGCAGCGACCAGTCTTCAGCTTCAGCGAGTGGGCTAAAGCCTGCGTCTAGCAGCATCTCAGACATTGAAGATACAGCATGGAATGGTGTTGGTGACTGATCCAAAAAGTCCCCGAGCTGGCGATTAAATATGTCTCTATTGCTCTGTGTTGCGGTCATTTATTAATTCCTTTTTCCATAGTTTGATATAGGAACGGGGTTAGAGTCTAAAGGAAAGACTAGTTATCCAGATGCTCGAGCCTAGCCAGTAGGCTTGAAGTATCCCAGCGATTACCACCCATCTCCTGCACCTGCTGATAAAATTTGTCCACTAAAACGGTTACTGGCAATTCACTGCCATTTTTATCTGCCTCTTCCAGGGCAAAGGCTAAATCTTTACGCATCCACTGCACGGCAAAGCCATGATCATACTTATCGGCTAACATCGTCTTATAGCGATTATCCATCTGCCATGACTGAGCAGCGCCCCTGGAGATAACTTCGACAACCTGTTCGGCATCCAGGCCGGCACGTTTGGCAAAATTAAGCCCCTCGGCAAGTCCCTGCAGCAAGCCAGCAATACAAATCTGATTAACCATCTTACACAGCTGGCCACTACCGGCATCACCCATTAACTGCACTGATTTTGCATAGCAGCCTATAACCATTTCAACCTGTTTAAACAATTCTTCGCTGCCGCCACACATGATGGTTAGCTGTCCGTTCTCTGCGCCCTGCTGGCCGCCAGAGACTGGCGCATCAAGAAATCCGCAGTTGCGCGCCGTTGCTGTAGCCGCCAATTCACGGGCGATATCTGCGGATGTCGTTGTGTGATCAACCAGTATGGCCCCAGGCTGCATACAGTAAAGGGCACCTTGATCAGCCAGCAAAACATCGCGGACATCATGGTCATTACCAAGGCAGGAAAATACGATTTCAGCCTCTGCCACTGCCAAACCTGGACTATCGGCAACTTCGCCTGAGTAGTCATTTAACCAGCGTTTAGCCACCGCCGAGGTACGATTGTAAACCACAACCCTATGGCCCTGTTTCGCCAGCCAACCCGCCATGGGATAACCCATCACACCAAGCCCTAAAAAAGCGACATTTTTTTGCATAATAGTCACCAAAGATATCAGCGTAACTTACTGCCAGACAAGATAAATCAGTAGCGCACCCAAGAGCATTCTATAAATCACAAATGGCAACATACCAATCCGCTGAATAACGTTCAAAAATAGTTTGATACAGAGATACGCGGTGATACCAGAAAGAGCCGTGCCGGTAGCGATCATAGCCCAGTCGACCGACTCGGCACCGATTAATTCCAGCCCTTTTAAACTGCCGCTAAGCATAATGATCGGAATCGCCAATAGAAAAGAAAAGCGCGCCGCTGTTTCGCGGTCGAAACCCAAAGCCAATGCAGCAGTGATAGTAATGCCTGAACGCGAAGTACCGGGAATCAGGGCCAGTACCTGGGCGCCACCAACAACCAGCGCCGACTTCCAGGTAAACTGATAGATACTCCGTTCACCTCTCCCGCGCATATCCGCCCAAGCTAATAACAGGCCAAAGAAAATCATTGTAAATGCAATCACTGGCATAGAGCGCAGATGCAGCTCAATCAGTCCACCCAAAAGCAAACCCGCAAGACCTGCAGGCACTGTGCCTAGAACAATACACCAGGCAAGCTTACTTTCAGGACTGTGCCGACGTACGAATATACTGTCCAGCCAGGCCAGGGTGAGACTGACAATATCATTGCGGAAATAGGTAATCACGGCGATCAATGAGCCTACATGTACCGCCACATCAAACGCTAAACCCTGATCGGGCCAACCAAGTATCTCGGAAGGCAGAATTAAATGGGCGGAACTTGAGATTGGCAAAAATTCGGAAATACCCTGAATAACCGCCAACCAAACAGCTTGAAAATAATCCATAATTTAGCCCTAATTCAAATAGCCTTTCATTTAAATAGCTCGTAATTAAATAGCCCGTTATTAAATAGATCTCAAGGGGGTATGCTTTTTCCAGGCTTCAGTACCTCGCAGATAGACCAAGTCTACCTGATCGACAGTCATAGCCTCACCTCTGGAAAACTTAGCCAGTGCAATATCGACCAAATCAACAGCATCAGGATAGAGTTGTTTAAGTGGCTGATCAGAAGTGCTTGTACCTTCAAACAAAGCGTCGACATCACCAACAATTACATTTGGATGCAAGCTTTTGCTAACTTTCATAGCATCATGCTTACTAAGCAACTGATCATCAATAATAGCTGTAAATGTAGCACTGTTATCGAGCTGATAGACAGCAATATTAAACTCCCCCATTCGTGCATCCAGTACCGACATGATTTTCTGGGAACTATCTAACTCCATTGAATGCCTGCGCTTGAAAGTCTGAGCCATCACATGAAGTGTGGAGACTGGAATAACCGGAAGATCCGCCCCAAAAGCCAGACCCTGGACGGTGGAAAAACCAATTCTCAGGCCTGTAAAAGAACCGGGGCCAACAGTGACCGCAACCGCATCCAGTTTATCAACCGCTATACCTGCCTCGCACAAAACCTCATCGATCATTCTCATTATTAACCTGGTATGAGAGCGCGGTTCCTCGGAATAACGAGAAAAGGTCAAATCGCCAACAAGAAGAGCAACCGAACATGCAGGCGTAGAGGTTTCGATCGCTAATAGAGTTACCATAGTTAAATCCATACACAGAGTATTGGGTTTTTGCGGGCTAAAAAAAATCCCCCACCAATCTGGAAGGGGATTTTACAGCTCTACAACCAATTAAACTATTAAGATTTTTTGGCTGGGCCTTTTTTAGCCGTGGACTTCTTGGCTACTGCTTTCTTTGCTGCGGGCTTTTTTGCTACCGCTTTTTTAGCGACGGGCTTCTTAGCAACGGCTTTCTTTGCGGC
>ERZ1046568.1201-NODE-1201-length-18894-cov-87.170975_pt1 | contig 18894 bp, 18 predicted proteins | sample MGYA00383092_ERZ1046568 | MGnify/ENA primary metagenome ERZ1046568 (study PRJEB29581, sample SAMEA5548362) | metagenome | biome: marine; feature: coastal; material: water | depth 1 m | study: Short-term variability in the microbial, nano- and picoplankton... | reverse complement strand
ATCGCCCGATGTGCCTCAGGCGTGTAAGTTATGTAAGTCATTCGAATTGCCATTGCTCTCTCCATGTTTGTGATTTTTTATGGTGAGTGATTTATGGGCTTTAAATCTAGTGCAAACTCGAAAGTAGTTTTGATTGGGTTTTGCGATTTCCGCCAGACATCCGCAGGTGTTCTGTTAGGTCAACCACCTGACCAGGATGGGTACAATTAGGCTTGTGAATAGGGCATTGAGAGCCATGGCAATGCCCGCATAGGCACCGGCAATTGGGTTTACTTTGAAGGCTCGCGCCGTCCCAATTCCATGGGCTGCAACGCCCACCGCAAACCCTCGCGCTTGCCAGTCTGTGATCGACAGGATGTTCATCAATGGGGTCACGGTGATCGCCCCGATGATCCCCGTTAAAATGACCAGAACAGCGGTGAGCGTCGGAATGCCGCCCACGGCTTCTGAAATTCCCAACGCGACCGGGGCTGTGGTGGATTTGGGTGCCAAGGACAGCAACACGCTCATGGGCAGATCAAAAAACTGTGCCAATGCGATGGCGGATCCTGCCGCCACCGCAGAGCCGGCGACAAGGGCGCATAGGATGGGAATAACGGATTTTTGGATCGTGCTGCGGTTGTCCCAAAGGGGCAGAGCTAAGGCGACCGTTGCGGGGCCTAGAAGAAAATGGATGAATTGCGCGCCTTCGAAATAGGTGCTGTAGCGGGTATTGGTAAAGACCAGCACCGGGGAGAGCAGGAGCACAGAGAGCAACACCGGGTTGGCCCAAGGGGGATTTCCCAATCGCCCGGCGAGGTTATCCGCGATCAGATAGGCCCCGATTGTGGCTGTAAGCCAGAGCAAAGGCGTGGCTGATAAGTAGCTCCACAGGCTGGCAAAATCATTCATTTTTGCAGCCTATAGATGAGCCGTTTCATGGTGATAAATGTGGCCACGGTTACAAGCATCGACAAAATCGTCGAAAGGGTCAGTACCACCAGCAACTTGGCCCAATCTGAAGACAGAACGTCTAAATTGCCAATAACCCCGACGCCGGCCGGTACGAACATCAACGATAAATGGGCCAGGATGACGTGACAGGTCGGGCGCAGAGCGCCAGCCAAGCTGGATCTGAAGACCAAAGCCGCCAGCAAAATCACCAAGCCCAAGACAGGTCCGGGAATCGGCAGGCTCAATCCGCGTGCCACAAACTCGCCTGCAAGTTGACAGCCTAGAAGCAATCCCAAAGTTTGAAGCATCGGTGCCGCACTCCTTAACACTGTCACAGTGACGCGGAACCAGCCGGGAGGCAATCTTTTAAAGAACGGTCAATCAAAACGGCGCCAATGGCGCGTGGCACATCAGATGGGACGCGGGATTTAAACGTAGGGGACTTTCTCGATTAAATCTGCCCGATTGTGCCAATCCCAGTAGGTTTGGAGAATTTGAGCCGTGAGCGGGCCGGCTGTGTCATTGCCCAGAATGGTTGTGTTGACCCTTGTCACAGGGACCGGGCCACCGGCTGTGGTTGCGGTGAAAATCTCATCGGCTGATAGGAATTCATCAAGGCTAATGTCAGTCTCTGCGCAGGGGATGCCAAGGTCGACGCAAATTTCCAAGACCGTTTTTCTGGAAATGCCTTCGAGCATTCCCGATCTGGGTGTCAGCACTTTGCCGTCAATAACTGCGAAGATATTAAAGCCTGGACCTTCGGTGATATAGCCGTCCGTGTCGCGTAATACGGTGGTGTCATAGCCGGCATCGAGCGCGTTAAACAAGGCGGCGGTCATGTCGCCCCAATGGTAGTTTTTAACGGTAGGGTCAACGCTATGAGGGGGGATGCGCCGCAGGTTCTCTTCAACAGAAATATGCACGCCGCGTTGTGCCACCTCTTGCGGGATCACCCAGATGAACGGAACGGCCCAAGCATAAAAATGGTTGGTGCAGGCTCTGGGATCACGCGTGCCGGCAATTTGCGGCGTGCCGCGGGAGGCCACCATGGAAACATAGGCTGAATTAAGACCCGATGTGGCAACCAATTCAACCAAGGCCGCTTTAATCTCAGCGCGGTCCATGCCCACATCAAGGCGCAGCTTATCCATCGAAATCATGAAGCGATCTAAATAGTCTTCCAGCCGAAAGAATGCGCCTTCCCAGACATGGACAACATCATATGTAATATCCGAGCGCGTCAAACCCCAGTCAAAGACCGAAATTTTGGCCTCCGATACCGGTATGACCTTACCTTCCATCCACGCCGCACCGGCCGAATAACTCATCTCATTGCCTTTGTATGGGGCTCGAAACGCCGGTCACGACGGTTTGAGCGCTTTGCGGAGATCTTCCGAATGGGCGCGATATCACTGTCATGTTTTCACACCGTTTTGCGCCATCACATAGTCCACCAGATGCGGCACATAATCTTGCGGACCGTCGCCGCCCGCTGCGAATGCCAAGGCAAAACTATTTTTGACGGCCCCGCCGATGGGATTTGCCAATTGGACACCATCGGCCATATTGGCCAGATAACTTGTATCCTTCAAAGCGTTCTTCAAAGTGAACTTATGCGCATCGCGATTGCCCTCCAAAGCATAGCCCATGAAGGTCTGATAAAAGCCGCAATCCATACGGCTGCCGCGAATAACGGAATCAAATTGTGCGGTGGTGATGCCAACTTTTTCGGCCAGAGCCAGTGCCTCTGAATACATCGCTGCATATCCAAGCGACAGAAAATTGTTGAGCAGTTTCATTTTATGGCCGGCGCCATTTTCCCCCATGTGCACGATAGACTGCGCCCAGGCTTCGACCACCGGTTTAATGCGGGCAAAGATCTCATCTGTTCCGCCGATCATTGTTGACAATTCACCGGCTTCGGCCTGCACCGGCGTGCCGCCCAGAGGTGCATCAGCCATGTGGCAGCCATGTTCAGCAAGGCGCGCGGCCAGCCGTGTTGTCGAGTTCGGATCTGAGGTGGAGCAGTCAATGATCACACTGCCGGCACGTAGCTCAGGCAAGAGCTCGGTCACAATGGCTTCGACTTCCGGTGAGCCGGGTGCGCATATATGTATGACGGTTGTATTGCGTGCCATATCGGCCAGAGAGGTGACCTCCCTCGCTCCTTTGGACAGGAGATCGTCAATGGGCGCGCGATTGCGATGGGCCAGCACATAGACCGGGTAGCCTGCAAGTAAGAGGTTTTTGGCAATGCCGTGCCCCATGAGGCCGACGCCTATAAATCCGATCGTCTCGGCTGAATTATTCATGACTTATCCTTAGTGACGGTGTTGCTGGGATGCGCTTTCATATTTGAAACTGGAGTGAAAATAAGCGCCCTTGTCAAGTCGTCGCCTTTGGGCGGGCGCGGCTTGCCTGCTGTGCCGAACGCATCCTAAAGAGCCCTTGTGCGGTCAAATCTTTTCAAGCGATGCGCGCTGAGGGATCCGCAGATTGACCAGGCAAAGATGGCGATAAGCATCACCAGGGGCGTCCCATCAAAAAACTGCCCGGCCATACTGGCCAAAAGGATAGAGCCTAAGGTTGCGACGGCGCTGGTGACGCTGGCGGCCGTTCCGGCGATATGACCGAGTGGCTCCATCGCCAAAGCTGTGAGATTGCCCAAGGTCATTCCAGCCTGAAAAAACAGTCCAAAAATCCAAAAGATGAACAGGGCAAAGCCAAGATTGCCCGCCATTAGTCCTTGCGTATAGAGCACCAGCATCCCGAGGCTCCAGACGATCTGTATGCGCAAAGCCGCGCTGATGAGGCGGCGCATCCCGAGGCGCATGACGATCATGGAGTTTAGAAAACTGGCCGAGGCTGATAGACCCGCCACTAAGGCGAACCATCGCGGAAAACTGTCAGCACGGCCATAAAATTGATCGAAGATCTGTTGCACCATGAGGATGCTCAAAAACAGCATCGCATAGGCAAACACCATGGTCAGCATCGAAATGCGCACCATGCCAAGGGAAAAAATCTCGACCAAGGCCGCTTGAAAAGCCGCCCTGCGGAAGGGGATGCGCTGCTCCGGTGCTAAGGGCTCTTGAATGCGCAACCCGGTCCAAGCGGTGCTGAGGGTTGAAAATACAATGAAAATCACAAATATGGATTGCCATGCGAAAATTGACATCAATCCGGCTCCAAGCAAAGGGGCGAGCGCGGGTACAATGGAGAAAATCATCATAACAAAAGAGGAGATCCGCGCCATTTGACGGCCAGAGTAAAGATCTCGGATCAAGGCTTGGGAGACAATACGCGGGGCAGCAGCGCCAAAGCCTTGACAGAGGCGAGCGACAATCACGGTCTCAAGATTGCTGGCAAAGATACAAATGATGGAGGCCAAAATATAAAGGCCAGCGCCCCAATAAATTACGGTTTTGCGGCCAAAACTGTCCGACAGCGGGCCGACGATCAATGTGCCGATAGACATGCCGACAATGAAGCTCGACAAGATCAGCTGCACGTTGTTTGGGCGCTCTGGCGTCAGTGTTGCGGCGATATCCGGCAGCGCGGGCAACATCGCATCAATCGAGATGGCAACCGTGGCCACCAGCATCGCCATCAGCGCAATAAATTCGGGAGTTGAGATCCGCATGACTATCCAGACTTAAATGTGTTTGTACGCTCGTCGTGGGAATTGACTGAAAAGTAAACACCTGCTGCGCAATATTAAGCGGCGATAGCCAAACATGCCAAGACCAAAGCCGTCAGGAGCGCGCGCAGTTTCAGCCACCAATCTGGCGTCAATCGGTAGCGAAAGAACATAATATCAAGGCCAAAGAGTGCCACGAAGCCGCCGATCAGCAATATGGGTTGCATCGGTGCCGCACTGGCCAGTAGGAAAGCCGCCCAGAGCGCCGGAAGGGTTGAAAGGCTGAACAGCAAGGCAGCTTTGGGTTTAACCGCTTTGCAGGCAAAGCCCCACAGAACCCCGGACATGAACGATAAGATCACCGCGCCATAGGTCAGCTGTAGGCCGCGGCCAATAAAGCCGGTGCCGAGCCAGTCGGCGACCGGCCGGGCAAGCTCGCCGTTCCAAGCGCTCAAGGCGCCCCAAACAAAGGGCAGCACGCCCGCCAGGCCAAGCCACAGCGGTGCGCTTGGGATTTGGGTCTGAAAGGCGCGGCTGTCGAGAAGTGTCATGGGCTGTGGTCTTTGGTTGCGAGATCTTTAAAAAACTGTTCGGCATCAGATCGGATTGCCTGCTGTTTGTCAGCGTCCATGCGATCGTAAACCCGGTACATCATGCCGACCCGTGGGTTTGTACGCAGCTTGGTGCGGTTGCGGTCGAGAAAATCCCAATAGAGGTAATTAAATGGGCAGGCCTTTGGGCCGTTTTTGACCGTCACGCTATAGCTGCAGCCTTTGCAATAATTGGACATCTTATTGATGTAGCTCCCGCCAGAGGCATAGGGTTTACTGGCCAATTTGCCGCCATCGGCAAAGAGCGCCATGCCCGACACATTCGGCAGCTCGACCCATTCAAAGGCATCGGCATATACGCTTAAGAACCAATCATTGACCTGCGCGGGCAAGATACCGGCCAGCAGTGCAAAATTGCCCAAAACCATGAGCCGTTGGATGTGGTGCGCATAGGCATGATCAATCGTATCTTGCACCGATTGGCGCAGACAGTTCATGCGCGTGTCAGCGGTCCAGTAGAAGTCGGGCAAATCGCGCTGGGCATCAAAAAAGTTGAGCCGGTCATAGCCAGGCATATTTTGCCAGTAGAGCCCGCGTACAAATTCGCGCCAACCTAAAATCTGTCGAATAAAGCCTTCAACGGCATTGAGAGGCGCTTGACCTCGATGATAGGCCTGCTCGGCGGCGGCAATACACTCTAGCGGAAGCAGCAAGCCGGTGTTGAGATAGAGCCCGATATGCGCATGGAACATCCAAGCCTCATCTTGCAGCATGGCATCTTGGTAGTCGCCAAAGAAGGTCAAACGTTCATCGATAAATTGCTGCAACGCCGCGCGCGCAGCTTCGGCGGTTACTGCGAAATGGAAGGGGGCGGCGGTGCCCATATGGTCGGGGAACAATCGCTCAACCATAGCGCAGACCTCTTGGGTGATGGCATCGGGCGCGCTGTGAAACCTATCGGGAATGACGATGGTCGAATTGGGCGGTTTGCGGTTTTCGCTGTCAAAGTTCCATTGGTCTCCAACCGGCTGGTCGCCGTCCATAAGGATCATGTAACGCTTGCGCATTTCACGATAGAAATATTCCATCCGCAAAGATTTGCGCCCAGCGCTCCAGGTCTCAAAATCGCTATGGTTGGCTAAAAATCGCGTGTCGGGACGAATATCAACCGGCACATTCAGCAGCTCAGGCCAAAGCTTGATCTCCTCTAGAACACGATACTCACTGGGCTCTGTCACGACTATTTCATCAAAACTTGCCCCTTGCGTCGCGCCGATCACCGCGTCTGAGAAACGTGAAAATGCTGTGGCATCATCCAGCTTGTGATAGATGACCCGGTGGCCTGCATCGCGCAGCTCTTGAGCGAAATGGCGCATGGCGGAAAAAATGAAGACGAGCTTCTTCTTGTGGTGTTTGACATAGGTGGCTTCTTGTTGGACTTCACAGAGCAACACCGTATCTCTGTCCTTGTCTGTATCGTGCAGACAAGACAGTGTCGGGCTTAGCTGATCGCCCAAAATTACGCGTAATACCGCCAAACTGTCCCCAATTCCGTTTTGCCTGGGCCAGCGCCGGCCCTTGCGGAGTGAGGTAGATTGATTTGACCGCGCTGCAACGCCGGGCGGCAGTTTTTGTCGCCTGATAGGGGCCGCGCGCATTGCACTCTCGGCTTGTCGCCATAGTTCCAAAGCAACAAAGGAGCTGGCGATGACACATCCAATGACAGCAACCCGCGCGGCAGGGCTGGCGCGGCTTGAAGAATTTTCTGCACGAATGGGGCGCGATTATGCTCAAGGGCGCAATTTCGATCGCGGTTTGGGTGCGCATCGGGATGTCTCGATGCTATCGGCTTACATCCGGCGCCGGCTCATAACAGAGCAGGAGGTTATCGCCACGGCCATAAAAGCGCAGGGGGCTGAAGCCTCTGCTAAATTCATTGATGAGGTGATCTGGCGCAGCTATTTCAAGGGTTGGTTGGAGCAGCGGCCAGAGATCTGGGACAGCTATGCGGGCGGGCTGCGGCAGGACTTAGCTGAACTGGACGCGGATGCGGGGCTGCGTCACGCGGTGCAGGCCGCCGAAACGGCACAGACAGGGCTGGCCTATTTCGACAGTTGGGCCGCAGAGCTGGTTGAGACCGGCTATCTGCATAACCACGCGCGCATGTGGTTTGCCTCTATTTGGATCTTTACGCTCAAATTGCCATGGCGCCTTGGGGCAGATTTTTTCTTGCGGAATTTGTTGGATGGAGACCCCGCTTCCAATACGTTGAGCTGGCGCTGGGTCGCGGGTCTGCACACGCGCGGCAAGCCCTATGTGGCGCAAGCGGACAATATTGCCCGCTTTACCGAAGAACGCTTTGTGCCGCGCAGGCAGGAGTTGACGCAGGGTGCCGTCGGGCTGGAGGCGCTTGAACCGGATGGGTTGCCTGAGTGCAAAGCACCGAGGGTGCCAATCGCGCCGCAAAAGCACATTCCGACCGCGCTGTTATTGACCGAGGAAGATTGCCGCATCGAGGATTTTCCCGTGCAAGACTTGATCTGCACCACCGTGGCCACTTTGGCAGCAAGCTCCCTGCGCTCGCCGCGTGAGGCCGCGCCTCTTGTGGCGCAGTTTGAGGCGGAGGCTTTGGCTGATGTAGCGCAAAGATCTGGCCATGCGGTCACCGCTTTGCAGATTGGCGCACCGTCCGATCTGGTGAAATGGGCCTTGCAATCGGGCGCACAGCAAATCGTCACGCCCTATGTGCCTGTTGGCCCGCTGCGCGATTGGCTCGCGCGTGCCAAACCAGAGCTTGATGCGGCGGGCATTTCCTTGGCTGAATGGCGCCGCGATTGGGATGCGACGATCTGGCCCTATGCGAGTGCGGGATTTTTTAAGGTCAAAAAACAAATTCCGAAGTTCTTGCGCTTAATTTCTGTATGAGCGCAGGGCGCTGAGTTTCTGCGCCCCAAGAAAATCGCCTGCCAAATCTGCGGCTGCGCGGCCGGTTTTGAGGTGGGCGACGGGCGCTGACGCGATGGTTTGGCGAAAGTCGCGCCTTGCATAATGAAACGAATGCAATAAGCTCGTCGATAAGACTTTAATGCTACAGCGCTTAACCCATTGTTTATAAATTGGGAGGCGCATGACTTGATCTTTGTGACCCGCCTTTTGCGTATAGCCTGATGCTCAGCTTCCAATAACGCCACTGCGGGCAACACATCGTCTAAAGACCACGCGTAAGATAAAAATACTAAAAATAAAGACTACGACTAGGGAGAAAATGAATGAAAGTTACGATGACTGTGAACGGCAAATCGGTATCTCGTGATGTTGCCGGCAATACTTTGTTGGTTGAATATATCCGAGATCACTTGCGACTGACCGGGACCCATGTGGGCTGTGACACCAGCCAATGCGGTGCCTGTGTTGTTCACCTGGACGGCAAGGCGATGAAATCTTGTACCATGCTCGCGGCCAGCGCTGAAGGCGCGTCGGTCACGACTGTGGAAGGGTTGGCGACATCGAAAGATGATCTGCATCCCATGCAGATCGCCTTCAAAGAAAATCACGGTCTTCAATGCGGGTTTTGTACCCCGGGCATGATTATGACCGCAACCGATATGGTCGCACGCTATCAAGCCGCAGGTAAAACATTGACGGAGGATGACATCCGCCATGAGCTTGAAGGCAATATTTGCCGCTGCACCGGCTATCATAACATTGTGAAATCCATCTCGGACGGTGCGTCCAAGATGACGTCAGCATAGGGGGACGGGATATGTCAGAAGGAATTGGCGCGCGCGTTTTGCGCAAAGAAGACAAAAGATTCATCACCGGCAAAGGCCGTTATACCGACGATATCATCGAGGCCAATCAGGCCTATGCTGCCTTTGTACGCAGCCCGCATGCACATGCACGGATTGTCTCGCTGGACACCTCTGCGGCCTTGGCCATGGAGGGGGTTGAAACCGTTTTAACTGGCCCGGAATTGGTCGCCGATGGCATTGGCAACATCATCTGCGGTTGGGGCGTTACCTCCAAAGATGGCAGTCCCATGAATATGGGCGCTTGGTCCGCATTGGCGACTGAAAAAGTGCGCTATGTGGGCGATGCCGTCGCCATTGTTGTGGCAGATAGCAAATCACAGGCTCAATTGGCTGCTGAGGCGGTGGTTGTGACCTATGAGGAGCTGCCCGTTGTGGTGGGCTCCGTTGAGGCTTTGGCCCCAAATGCGCCGCAAATTCATGACAATGCCCCCGGAAATGTGATCTTTGATTGGGAGATCGGAGATTTGGCGCCCACTGAGGCGGCTCTGGCCTCTGCGGCGCATGTGACGGAAATGGAAATCACCAACAATCGTTTGGCACCCAATCCAATGGAGCCACGGTCCGCTATCGCCACCTTTAACGAGGCGGAAGACCATTACACGCTCTACACCACCAGTCAAAACCCCCATGTGGCGCGTTTGGTGCTCTCGGCCTTTTATAACGTGGCACCTGAGCATAAACTGCGGGTGATTGCGCCTGATGTTGGTGGCGGTTTTGGATCGAAGATCTATATTTATCCCGAAGAGATTGCCTGCCTTTGGGCCTCTATGAAATCGGGCCGTTCGGTGAAATGGACCTCAGATCGCACAGAGGCCTTCCTCACAGATGCCCACGGGCGCGATCATGTCACAACCGCTAAAATTGGTTTTGACACGGAAGGCAAGATTGTGGGGCTCAAGGTGAACACTAAGGCGAATTTGGGCGCCTATATGTCCCTGTTTAGCTCTGCTGTGCCAACGTACCTCTATGCGACTTTGCTGTCAGGTCAGTATGACATTGCAAATATCTATTGTGATGTTCAGGCGATTTACACCAATACCGTACCCGTGGATGCCTACCGCGGGGCCGGGCGTCCAGAGGCCTGCTATGTGATTGAACGCATCATGGAAACAGCGGCGCGTGAAATGGGCATGGACCCTGCGGTGCTGCGCTCAAAGAACTTCGTGAGCAGCTTCCCGCATCAAACCCCTGTGATCATGGCCTATGACAGCGGCGATTTTGAGGCCAATTTGAAACAGGCCCAAGCCGCCGCAGATGTGGCAGGTTTTGCCGCAAGAAAAGCTGAAGCGGCCAGCCGCGGTAAGCTGCGAGGGATGGGCTATTCCAACTATATTGAAGCCTGCGGCATCGCGCCTTCGGCTGCGGTTGGAAGCCTGGGAGCGGGCGTTGGTCTTTGGGAAAGTGCTGAGGTTCGGGTCAATCCCGTGGGCACCATAGAGATCCTCACCGGCTCGCACAGCCATGGGCAAGGGCATGAAACCACATTCGCGCAGATTGTGGCGGAGCGCTTCGATTTGCCGACGGAAAACATCCAGATTGTCCATGGGGACACCGATAAGGTCCAATTTGGTATGGGCACCTATGGGTCTCGCTCAGGGGCTGTTGGCATGTCTGCGATTGTCAAAGCGATGGATAAAGTCGAGGCCAAGGTCAAGAAAATCGCCGCCCATGTGCTTGAAGCTGGAGAGGATGATATCGTGATCGAGGGCGGGGCCGTCAAAGTGGCGGGAACCGACAAACAGATGCTCTGGCATGAGGTGGGCCTTGCGGCTTACACAGCCCATAATATCCCCGAAGGTATGGAGCCGGGTTTGAAGGAAAGCGCCTTTTATGATCCAACCAATTTCACATTCCCAGCAGGTTGTTACATTTGTGAGGTTGAAGTGGATCCAGAAACCGGGGTGACAGAGGTGGTGCAATTTGTGGCCTCTGATGACTTTGGCACCATCATCAACCCTATGATTGTGGAAGGCCAAGTGCATGGCGGTATCGCGCAGGGCATTGGCCAAGCGATGCTTGAAAATGTGGTCTATGACGAGGCCGGTCAACAGCTATCGGCCAGCTACATGGATTACGCCATGCCGCGCGCGGATGACTTGCCAAATTACTCGGTGCATCACGCCTCGACCACCTGCCCAGGGAACCCGCTTGGGATGAAGGGCTGTGGGGAGGCCGGTGCGATTGGCTCGCCGCCTGCGGTGATCAACGCCATTACCGATGCCATCGGCAATAACAATCTTTCAATGCCAGCCACCCCTGCTGCGGTTTGGGCCGCGTTGCAGGATGTGAGCCAAAAACTAGCAGCTGAATAAGGAGTTTGGACGATGTATGAGACCAATTTTCATAAAGCGGCCACAGCACAGGAGGCTGCCGCCCTGTTGAACAGTTCTGACGATGGGAAGATCCTGGCGGGGGGGCAAACTTTGATCCCCACCATGAAGCAACGACTGGCCGATCCCACCGATGTGATTGACCTAAGCGGTGCGGCGGATCTGCGTGGTGTGACCATTGCAGGGGACCAGGTGACCATTGGGGCAATGACAACCCATGCAGAGGTGGCCGGACACGCAGCGCTTGCAGCGCTGTGCCCGTCGATTTGCAAACTGGCGGCCAATATTGGCGACCCTGCCGTCCGTCATCGCGGCACGATTGGCGGATCATTGGCCAATAATGATCCGGCGGCAGATTACCCAGCGGCTGTATTGGCCTTGAATGCGCGGATCCACACGACTTCGCGTGAAATTGCGGCGGATGATTATTTCGAAGGCATGTTTGCAACGGCCTTGGAAGAGGATGAGATTATCACAGCCATCAGTTTCACCGCCCCGGCGAAAGGTGGCTATGGCAAGTTCCCTAATCCGGCTTCGCGCTATGCAATGGCTGGGGTCTTTGTGGCCAAATCAACCGATGGCAGCGTGCGGGTCGCCGTGACTGGCGCGAGCGAAGATGGGGTGCACCGCCATGATGGGCTGGAAGCAGCTTTGAGTGCGGATTGGTCTGCCTCTGCGGTCGATGGGGTGGAGATCTCGTCGGACGGGCTTTTGTCTGATCTGCATGGCAATGCGGACTATCGCGCAAATTTGATCAAGGTTATGGCCAAACGCGCTTTGGGCTAGATCTTTCATACTCCTTAGGCACCAACCCCATGATTGGGGTTGGTGTTGCCAATTTACGGGGCAGATATCGTGCAAAACTTGCCGCAGTCCATCGACGCAACCACCGCTCTGCTGGCCAGTGAAGGCTATGTGGCCGATCGTGCCTTGTCGACTTTGACCTTCCTCTCTTTAACGCTCAACCGCCCCATTTTTCTCGAGGGCGAGGCTGGCGTGGGCAAAACGGAGCTGGCGAAAGTCATTGCTCAAGGCCTGGGGCGGGATTTGATCCGCCTGCAATGCTACGAAGGGCTAGACGCCAGCAGCTCGGTTTATGAATGGAATTTCGCCAGCCAAATGCTGGCGATGCGCAATGGGGCGGAGCAGAGCGATCTATATTCAGAAAAATACCTGATTAAACGTGCTTTATTGCAGGCGGTTGAACCCCATGCCTCAGGAGCGCCGGTGCTGCTGATTGACGAAATTGACCGCACCGATGCGCCTTTTGAGGCATTTTTATTGGAGGCGCTCTCTGATTTTCAAGTGACCGTACCAGAGCTGGGCGTCATCAAAGCTCCAGAGCCGCCGATTGTGATCTTGACCTCAAACCGCACGCGTGAGGTGCATGACGCGTTGAAGCGCCGCTGTCTGTATCACTGGGTTGATTACCCGGGGTTCGAGCGCGAGATGGAAATCCTGCGTGCCCGGCTGCCAGAGGTGAACGATCATCTCAGCCGAGAGGTGGTCTCTTTCATCCAAAGGCTTCGGGAAGAAGAGCTGTTTAAGCGACCTGGCCTGGCGGAGACCTTGGATTGGGCCAAATGCCTTGTTGCGCTGGATGTTGTGGCTCTATCACCAGATGTGATCACAGATACCATCGGTGCGGTTTTGAAATACCAAGATGACATTGCCAAGATCACTGGAGGACCTGCGACGCGTATTTTGGAGCAGATTAGGCAAGATATGCAGGCGCTGTAATGGCAGATGCCGCAGGCAGATTGCCGGACAATATTGTCTATTTTGTTCGTGCCTTGCGGCGCGCCGGGGTGCCCGTCGGAACGGCGCAAGTTCTTGAGGCCTTGCGATCGGTGCAGTTGGTTGGTTTTACCAAGCGGCAAGATTTTCACATCACTCTGCGGGCGATGATTGTCACCCGGCCAGAGCATCTGCTGATATTTGATCAAGTCTTTGCGATGTTCTGGCGCGACCCTGACTTTTTGGAAAATATGATCACCAACCTATTGCCTGTGATCACGGCGCCTCCGGTTGAGAAACCGATGAAACCGGCGCAGAATAGGGCCGCTGAGGCGATGGCGGCCGGTGGCGGCAAGCCGCGCGATGCGCCCCCGAAAGAGCAGCTGGAAATGGATGCGCAGTTTTCTCATTCGGATGTGGAAAAACTGATGCAAAAAGATTTTGAGGCTATGAATGCCGCAGAAATCCGCCAGGCGGAACAGGCCATTGGAAACCTGCGGTTGGATCTGCCGCGACTGGCGGGGCGGCGGTATCAGTCGGCGGCGCAGGCTTTGCGGATTGATCGACGCAGAACGCTGCAACAGGCCCGGCGCAGCGGCGGCGAAATCCTGACTTTGGCGAAGCGGCGGGCAAAACCCCGACGGCTTAATCTGGTGGTGCTATGCGATATTTCTGGCTCCATGACCCGATACAGCCGGATGATGATGCATTTTGTGCATTCCTGCGCGCAGGCGCGTGGATCGGACTGGGCCGAGGTGCATGCGTTCACTTTCGGCACTCAATTGCACAATATTTCACCGCAGCTGAGCATCAAAGACCCCGATGCTGCGCTGGCGGCAATCGGTCAGCATGTGCATGATTGGGAAGGGGGCACCCGTATCTCCGCAAGTCTTGGGGTCTTCAACCGCGATTGGGCTCGGCGGGTGCTGTCGACGCCTGCGGTGGTTTTGCTCATCAGCGATGGGCTCGAACGGTCGGGACTTGCGGCGCTTGAAGGTGAAATTTCTCGCCTTGCGTTGCAAGCACGAGAGCTGATTTGGCTGAATCCTTTGCTGCGATGGGATCAATTCTCGCCGCAGGCCGCTGGCATCAAAGCGATGCTGCCGCATGTGTCCTCATTGGTGGCCTGCCACAATCTTGACAGTTTGCAAGATCTTTCCGAGCATTTAAATGGCCGGCGCAGTGTCGATCACAAAGCACGATTGCTTCGATTGCTCCAGTGAGGGCCAGAGCGCCCATGTGGCGATTGATGCCACGGCTGCAGTTGGTTATGACTATGAAAAATTCAACCTATGAGGCGCGCGATGTCCAATTTGCTCAAAAAACCTTTTGGCACCCACGGGAAAGTGCATGAAATTACGCCGCAATCTGCCGGTTGGCGCTATGTGGGCTTTTCGCTGTATCATTTGCGCGCCGGCGAGCGCGCAGCAGAGCTGACGGGTGATCGCGAAGTTATTTTGGTGATGGTGGAGGGCAAGGCGCAAATCTCTGGCGCCGGGCAGGATTGGGGAGTCTTAGGCGCGCGGATGTCGGTGTTTGAAAAAACGCCGCCCCATTGTCTTTATTTGCCCAATGACTCCGATTGGGAGGCCGTGGCCGAGACCGATTGTGTCATTGCCCTGTGCACAGCGCCGGGCAAAGGGGGTCATGCGGCACGGCGGATCGGCCCAGAGGGCATCACGCTGACCGAGCGGGGCAAGGGGGCAAATACCCGCTACATCAATAATATCGCTATGGAAAATGAAGATTATTGCGACAGTTTGCTGGTGACAGAGGTGTTCACCCCGCCGGGGCATTGGTCCTCTTATCCCAGTCATCGCCATGACGAAGATGATTATCCGCGCATCACATATCTTGAGGAGACTTACTATCATCGGCTCAACCCTGCGTCGGGCTTTGGTGTTCAGCGGGTCTATACTGATGATGGGCAATTGGATGAGACAATGGCAGTCAAAGATGGGGATGTGGTCTGTGTGCCGCGCGGCCATCACCCTTGCGGTGCGCCACATGGCTTTGAAATGTATTATCTCAATGTCATGGCCGGACCGCTGCGCAAGTGGCGATTTGTGGCGGCGCCAGAGGTGGAATGGATCTTGGAACGGGACGCTTGAGAGCTGGATCGCACCGGCCCTAGAGCAAATCGAATAGCACCGGAACAAAGAACACGCTGAGGCCGGCCAACATGCCCCAAATGACCTTCCGGGTCATATAGGCCGTGCCAACGGCGGCGCTTGCAGCGGCCAGATGCAATAGGGTGACCCCATCGGCGGCATCGGTTGGCCAGAGCACGAGCGGTGCCACCATGCCCGGCAGGACGGCGACCGGGGTGAAACGCAGCATGCGCTCAATCAACGGCGGCATGCGCTTTGATCCGATCAATCCCAAAAACGAAAAGCGTATCGCAAATGTACCAATCGCCATGAGCGCAATAATGACCCAGATTTCAAATTGCGAGTAATTCATGCACGGCGCTCCAAGAGAGTTTCTACAACGACCCCTGTGACCATGGCGCAGAGGGCTGCAATCAGGAGCCCGCTGCCAGACGGCAGCCCAGCCAGGGCTAGGGCAAGAATAATTGACACACCGGCCGCGGCGATATGGGCTGGTGATTTTAGCATTGGGGCCACGGTGGATAAAAACGCCAAAGGCAAGACGAAGGACACTTCCAAGTCGGCAGGTATCCAAGCGCCAATCTCTGCGCCGATATAGGTGAACAGGCACCACAGCGGCGCAATGGTGAGCGAGACCCCTAAGAAATAAGCCACCCGTGATGGCAGCGGCATGTCGGGTTGGTCTTCGTATTTTGCAACAGCGAGCACATAGCTTTGATCAAAATTCAAATAGCCAATGACGGCGCGCTGCAACAGAGGCGCCCTGCCCAAATGCGGTGCCAAAGCGGCAGAATACATGGCCATCCGTAGGTTGACGGCCAAGGCTGCCGCGAGAATGAACACAATGGCGGCATTGTCGAGCATCAATTGCAGCGCTGCAAATTGCGAAGCGCCAGCGATGACCATAATGGAAAAGCTCAAGGTTTGCGCCAAGCTTAAACCGGCTTCAATGGCCACAACTCCAAACAATGTGGCGAAAGGCACGACCATGACAATAAAGGGCAAAACATCTACAACCCCGGTCCAGAAAGCAGATTTTTCCAAAGAGCGCGTCATGAGGTCAGCCTTTCGCAGGATCGTTTTGGGATGGCCCGCAGCACAGGGGCCCTGCGCCCTAGGCGGGCGCGGCTGTGTCGCGAATTAGCTTCCAATTGACCGCATCCAACAGGGCCTCAAAGCTTGCATCAACGATATTCGCAGACACTCCGACGGTGGCCCAGCTGCGCCCTTTGCTGTCCTCGCAATCGATCACCACCCGCGTCACCGCCTCTGTGCCACCTTGGGTGATGCGCACCTTGTAATCGGTCAAATTCATGTCATCGATCATCGCCTGGTAAGGGCCAAGGTCTTTGGCCAGAGCCTTAGACAGCGCATTCACAGGGCCCCGGTCATTGCCCAGCTCATCCATCGATTCGCTGACGGACATTTTCTTTTCGCCGTCAATCCGCACCACAACAAAGGCTTCTGACAAAGAGACCATGCGGTTGTATTTGTTTTTGCGCCGCTCCACTGAAACTTTGTAGCGTTTGACTTCAAAAAAATCTGGACAGAGCCCCAATTCGCGCCGCGCCAATAGCTCGAAACTGGCCTGCGCAGTATCGTAGGAATATCCCTGCGCTTCGCGCTTTTTAACCAGCTCCAAAATGCGCCCCAGTGCGGGGTCGTCTTTATCGACAATCAAATTGGCCTCTTTGAGGCGTTTGCGCAGGTTGGATTGCCCAGCTTGGTTTGACATCGGGATGTCGCGTTGATTGCCGACCAAAGCCGGGTCGATATGTTCATAGGTCACAGGGTTTTTGAGGATGGCGCTGGCATGCAGCCCGGCCTTATGCACAAATGCGCTGGCTCCGACAAAAGGGGCCTGCGGCGCAGGCACCCGGTTGAGAATATCATCGAGCACCCGTGAGGCGCGTTTTAGGTCCCGCAAGGCCTCATCGGTGATGCCAATTTCATATCGCGACCGGTAGGGCTCTTTCAACTTGAGGATTGGCAAAAGCGAGGTGAGGTTGGCATTGCCGCATCGCTCGCCCAACCCGTTCAGCGTTCCCTGAATTTGCCGCGCCCCGGCATCAATTGCGGCCAGGGTATTGGCGACAGCATTTTCCGTATCGTTATGGGCATGAATGCCCAAACGATCCCCCGGTAGCCCGGCGGCGATGACCTCCTGCACGATTTGTTTGATTTCGGCAGGCAAGGCGCCGCCATTGGTGTCGCATAGGACGATCCAGCGAGCACCTGCACTAAAAGCGGCCTGGATGCAGGCGCAGGCGTAGTCGGGATTGGCCTTATAGCCATCAAAGAAATGCTCTGCGTCAAACAGGGCTTCCCGGCCCTTGCCGACGAGGTGCTCAATTGAGCGGGTGATATTCTCAATATTCTCGTCCAAAGAGATGCCAAGCGCGGTTTCGACATGAAAATCATGGGTTTTGCCGACCAGGCAGACCGCAGCTGTATTGGCATTGACCACAGCATTGAGCGCCGCGTCATTTTCGGCCGAATGTCCGGTGCGTTTGGTCATGCCAAAGGCTGTAAACGTGGCACGGAGTTTGGGCTGGCTGTCAAACCAGGCGCTGTCGATCGGATTGGCTCCTGGCCACCCGCCTTCAATGTAATCAATGCCAAGCGCGTCTAAGGTTGCTGCGATTTGCTGCTTTTCCGCAAGTGAAAATTGCACCCCCTGCGTCTGCTGCCCATCCCTTAGGGTGGTGTCATAGACATATAGGCGTTCTTTGGTCATGAAGGGCTCCAGTTTGCGCGCATAAAACCAGCACAAGGCAAAAGGTCAACCCCGCGGTGCCGCCGCGCGGCTCTAAGGCTGCACCATCAGCGCCGCCAGCCCATGGAAATGGTAGCTATTGGCATAGAGTGGCGTTTGGCTGATGCGCAAATTCGGGCAGCGCTCAAAAAGCACCTGCAAACCAAGTGAAATTTCCAGCCGAGCAAGCGGCGCGCCAACGCAAAAATGCAATCCCGCGCCAAAGGATTGATGGGCGGTGATCTTTCGGCCTGGGTCAAACAGATGGGGATTTTCAACAAAGGCGGGATCGTGATTGGCTGCGGCCAAAAGGCACGCGACCTCTTGGCCCTTGTGAATGTCAAAGCCAAAGCAATGGGTGTCTTCATAAGCAAAGCGGGTGAAAAGATGCAAAGGCGGATCGAAGCGCAGGACTTCTTCGACCAATTGCGGCGTGACCTCGCGATAGGGGCTTGGAAGGAGGGTTTTGAGCGCGTTGCCGAGTGTATGCACCGTGGCTTCATGGCCGGCATTGAGCAGCAAAATGCAGGTGGAGATCAACTCGGCGCCGGTGAGTTTTTCGCCGGCTTCCTCAGCGGCAATGAGATCGGACAAAAGATCGTCGCCTGGCTGGCTGCGGCGGTGGGCGATGTAGCTGTCCAGGAAAGCCGTAAAGTCCAGCGTTGCCTGATTGGCCGCGACTTCCGTCTCATAGCTGCGATTCGATTGATACATGGCCACCATAGCGTTAGACCAGCTGAGCAAATCTGAACTGCGATCGGTGGGCACGCCCAAGAGTTTGGCGATGATATGCACAGGCAAGGGACGGGCAAAGGCCTCGAGGAAGTCAAAAGGTTGGGCGGGGAACCTGTCGATCAACCTGTGGCAAGTGTCGATAATCTCCGGTGCCATGGCCGCTACTTTTTTGCTGGTAAAGGCGCGCAAAACCAAGCCGCGGAGCCGGCTGTGTCGCGGTGGCTCAAGCTCAAGCATCGAATGGCTCTCATTGGCCTGCCAATCGGCGAGATGGGCTGGACATTCGGGCG
>ERZ1046568.1197-NODE-1197-length-18914-cov-29.598070_pt1 | contig 18914 bp, 28 predicted proteins | sample MGYA00383092_ERZ1046568 | MGnify/ENA primary metagenome ERZ1046568 (study PRJEB29581, sample SAMEA5548362) | metagenome | biome: marine; feature: coastal; material: water | depth 1 m | study: Short-term variability in the microbial, nano- and picoplankton... | reverse complement strand
AAAAGAATTTATGAAATACATTGAGGTACACGAGTTCAAAGTAGAAAAACAATTATGAATAAGAATAAACTAATAGCAGAATTTATGGGTTGGGATATAAAACTACCAACAACAATACCTACAAACTTACATTTATCTAATTTGGAGTTAGATAATAAAGAAATATTTGATTTAAAATTCCACACCTCGTGGGATTGGCTGATGCCCGTGGTTGAGAAGATAGAGCAAGTAAACGAAGGTGTGCCTCCTCAATTATTAGACATCAATTTGTTTAGTAGGATAGATGATGTTTACCAAGCAGTAATAGAATTTATAAAAAGTTATGAATAGATTAATAGTATTTAAAGATGATTTTGTCTTTGTAGATGTAACAGATATTGCAAAGAGTCTTTGGGGTAAAGAAGACTTGTATGTAGTAGATGTAGCTAGACAAACAGAGCATCTTATTGAGAGTAATTACCAACTTAAAAATTATTTACATAGTGGAACATTAAGGGTGTGCATCGAAGGTGGACACCTACCCACACCAAGCATTGATTGGTGGGATGATTCAGAGAAGATTACCCACGAGGGTTATGTTTATGTAAAAACAAAAGATATAATAAAATGAACACATATATAGTATTAATAAATGTAGATTCGGGCATTTCAAACCCAAGAGGTGCTTGTGAAGGATTAGAGGGTATAGTTTTTAATGACATTAATGATAATTTAACATCACTTAAAATTAGAAATAAAGTATTATTTGAATTAGGTCTAACAGAACAAGATTCACAAGAGGTAGAAGTAGAGCATATAACAAGTTTTATGGATAGGGTTAATGACGAGTTATTTAACCCAAATAACTACTTTTTATCTTATGTATATACAAGAACAAAAGATATAATAAAATGAACAGAGAACGATTAAGCATTTATGAAGAGTGCAAGATAATAGTTGCACTAGAGAGAAAAGTATCAGAACTTAATCACGATATCCAACACGAAGGAAGAACTATCTTCAGGGCAGGAAGTAATGCGTTGGTTAATATATGGGAGACAGAGGTAAAAGAATTAACACAAATAATAAATAAATTAAAATGAACAGAGAACGATTAACAATGGTAGACGAGTGTAAACTAATAGTTTTACTAGAGCGTAAAATAATAACACTCCAAGAGCGTATACATACTACTAACGACTTTTTTATGCGAGATATGTATACTAATGATATCAAAGAATTAACAGAAATATTATTAAAATTAAAATGAGAGATATAGAGAAAGAGTATATAGATACTAAGTCGGTTGCTGAAGAGCAGTACGACTACATAAAGGTACTTGAGGAAGCGATAAAACAAAATGGAATTGCTTCAGAAAACATACAACAAGTCTTTGATAAATTGAAAAACGATAGGTATGAAAACTTCAAGGTATCAAGGTCACTTGATCTTAATACTATAATGATAGCCGTATGCAAGTACTATGGCGTAGATAGAGACGATGTAATTGGTAAAAAAAGACATAGACATATAATTATACCTAGACATATAGTGTGCTATATAGCTAAGTTTTACATTCCTTCACTTTCATTGAAGACTATAGGTGAATACTTAGGCGGTAGAGACCATAGTACGGTTATACACGGAGCAAGTAGCATAGTGGATGATATGTCATACAACAAGACTTTAAGAATGGAAGTTAACGAGATAGTAGAATCACTAAAGATATGAGGTATATAGTATTATTATTGGCATTTGGTTGCATTACGCCAACTGAAAAAGTCAAGGAGAGAACTATCATCTCTGTAGCTAACACAGATGATTATAACTATTCAAAGTGGGACACGTTTGTAGATGCGGTTATCTGCGTTGAGAGCAGAGGCAATGACTCTGCGGTAGGCGATAATGGCAAGGCGGTAGGATGCCTACAGATACATCCAATAATGGTTCGAGAGGTCAACCGACTACTTGCTAAGTATGACATACCTACCACCTACACGTTGGAGGATAGGTATAGCAGAGAGAAGTCTATTGAGATGTTTAACATCGTGTCAGAGGAGTACTACTGCTGCGAGGACTACACGTTTACGGATTACGCAGAGATAGTGGCAAGACGATGGAACGGTGGTCCTAAAGGAGATAAGAAGAGATCAACAATTAAATATTGGGATAAAGTATATAAAAATTTATGAAGAAAATAACCGCAAGATCGAACAAAAAAAAGAGAACATTTACTATAAGACATTACCACAAAAGAAAATTATACATCAAGTATAGAACACGTGAGATGACAAAAAAAGATTTTATGATTTGTAACTTTAACGCAGAGGAAGATTGGGAATTATTTCTAGAAACAAACAGAGATGATTATTACATAGTAAGAATGGTAGTTGAAAAAAGCATAGATATATTAGAAAAATACAAAAATAAATTAAAACAATTATGAGTAATATGAGTTATTGCAGGTTTGAAAATACTGCACGAGATTTACGAGATTGCCTAGATGCAATCGAGAACGGAGAGATTAATGATTTAGGTAGTCAGTATGAGGTAGATGCCTTGGAACAGCTACTTGATTTATGTAAAGAAGTTGTAGCATACAAAGATGAAATCGAGGATGCTATTGACACTAACAATGAAAAGGATTTAGATGTAATACCATATTAATTTGGTATTCACATAGAATTAAGCTATATTTGAACAACAATTAAACTATGAATAGAAAAGAACTTAAAAGTAAAGTATTAGACATTTTAGAGTGCCACTACTACGGTAGGAACTTCATAGAAGACAGAGCATCGGAAGACATATTAGATTTCTTCCAAGAACTATTAGATAAAGATAATTAATAAAAAAAATTATGACAAAATCAATTCAACAACAATTATTAGATGCCAAGTTATTTGGCGAAGACAAAGCAGAGATTCAAAGGTTACAACAACTTTTGGATGAGGAAGAGGCTTACATCAATGAAATATTTGATGAAGAGTCAGATAGTGAGTTTAAAATTAAAGAGGTAACCAATCAGTTACAAGAACTATTAATTAAAAAGAACATAGCATATGGCAACTCTGCACTAGAGCCCATTAATATATTCTCAAAGAACGATGCGGTAGATTCATTGTGTGCGAGGATAGATGACAAGCTAAGTAGAATCAAGAACAAAGGGCTAAACGATAAAACAGAAGACACGTTATTCGATTTAGCAGGGTATTTAATATTATTAATTATAGCAAGAGATGACAAATAAAGAGATGCAAGAGTACTATACCTTATGGGATAGGATGATGAACAAGCCAATGAGTTTCAATGTAGCAATCATACACTACACCACACTAATTGGTATGTTAAACGATGGGTTTGAGGTAAAGGTAGGACGAGAAGAGTTCAGACCTTTGATCAACATACCCGAGGAATATAGAAAATTAATAATAGATAAATACAATGAGCAAAACTAAACAACTACTAGATGACGTAGACACTATAGATTTCTATAGCGTGTATGCCGACTCAACCTATTGGTACGGAGAGTGGGAGAAAGTTAACCGAGAGAGAGTAACAACAACAGATAAAATTATAATAAATAAAAAATGAAACACCATAAGTTTAAAATTTACGCAGAGAGAATCGCAGAAGAGTTTGATATATCAATCAAGGCATTGTTCTGTAAAAACAAAAGCAGGAACATAGTAGATGCACGTTACATATTATATCTAACGTGCTCTAAAAAAGGTTTTAAGCCTTGTGATATAGAAAGGCTTATGATTAAAAATAAGTACAACATCAAACACAATAGCATTTTACACGGAATAAATATAATGAAAGATAAGATTAAATCAGAGGATGACTATAAAAAACTAGTAGATGAGCTATGTACGATTTAGGAGACATATTTAAACAAGCGTTAACCGATACTAAATCCGCTAAAATAATAGAGAATGGATACCAATCTGTTAGCCTTTTAGACGTTAAGATAATAAAAGACGACTACACGCACGAAATAGATTTACTTAACACAAGCAAGAGATACTATACAAAACTGACAGACATTCAGATAAATTATTTTAAGGAAAAAGGTTGGAGATATGGCGTTAATATATTAACTTTGTCTAATTACGGTTCAAAACTAAACAAGATTGAGGAGTCTATAAGGGACGAGGTTAACGGTAAGAGCAGTGATAAAGTAATCAAACAATTAAAGTCAAAGAGGGAATCCCTTATGACAAAGTACACACAATTAAATAATAAACTAAATGACACAAAAAAAGAAAGAGACAACATTTGAGATGTTATCAAAGATCAACGTAAACAAATTCGTTGAGAAGAAAAACGGACTGACCTACCTATCTTGGGCATATGCTTGGAGCGAGGTTAAGAGTAACTGTCCTGATGCAACGTATGAGATTGGTGAGACTGAGTATGATGAGTCGTTAGGCTTTATGTGCCACACATCGGTTACTATTGATGGCGAGACATTGCCAATGTGGTTACCCGTAATGGATGGTGCTAACAAGTCGATGAAGAAGCAGGCTTACAAGTTCACTACTAGGTATGGAGAGAAGGATGTAGCAGCAGCTACAACATTCGACATCAACAAAACTATTATGAGATGCTTGGTTAAGAACTTAGCTATGTTTGGGTTAGGTATATACATCTTCGCAGGTGACGATATACCAACTACAGAGACTCAAGAGGAAGAGGTTAAGCCTAAGCAGCTAGTGCAGCTAAAGAAAGGTGATAGCAATTGGACTAAGGTTTCTGCGTTCATAAAGTCAAACAAGGCTAAGGGATTAGATGCTCTACTTGAACAACTAAAAACCAAGTATACTATAGGCTCGGCTACTAAAACTGAAATTCAAAAGCTATTGAAATGATGGATGTTTTAGAAAAGCTAAGAGACGATGATCAGTACTACGGTAAGTTCGGTAGTCAGTATCTGTCTAATTCAGATATAGGCAAACTACTAAGCAACCCTAAAGAGTTTCGTGTTAAGAGAGAAGATAATCCTGCCTTCGCAAAGGGCAGGTATTTCCACCAACTGATACTAGAACCTGAGAAGGCTGCCGAGTTCAAGTCATTCGACTCAAGCAGTAGGAACACCAAGGGATACAAGGAGTACTGCTTAGAAAACGAGTTAGACTTCGTGCTGCTAGATAAGGAGCTAGTAGAGATACAATCTTGGGCAGACACAATGCTATCTAACTTTGACTTCTTTAACGACATCAGACACGATGAGAATGAGTATGAAGTGCCGGGGATTAAAGAGATAGGAGGAGTTATGTGGAAAGGTAAAGCAGACATTGTACATCCTGATATGCTGATAGACTTAAAGACAACGGGTAACATCAATGACTTCAAGTGGTCCGCAAGGAAGTATAACTACGATAGCCAAGCGTACATATACGAGCAGCTATTCGGTAAGCCATTAGTATTCTACGTTATAGATAAGACAAGCAAGATGCTTGGAATATTTAAGCCAACTGTAGCCACGTTAGATCGTGGCAAGGAGAAGGTCATAAAAGCAATAGAAGTTTATAATAAATTCTTTGCTGAAGATAGTCCAAATGATATAAATAATTACTTTATATCAGAGGAAATATAAATAAAATAAGTAGATTTGTACTCCCTTATCAAGTCTACTTTCATTAATCAAGGGAATTAAATTTAATATTATTATGTCAAATCAAACAGAAAAAGTATTCGCAGACGGTTTCATCTTCAAGCGAAAAGAGAACGCACCTGAATTTGTAGTAGGGTCACAGTCAATCAAGGTAGATGAAGCTATTGCTTTCCTACAACTAAACCAAAAGAATGGATGGGTCAACCTAGACATTAAGCAAAGTAAAGGTGGTAAGTACTACTGCGAACTTGATACGTGGCAGCCTAAGACATCTGAAGGCACAAGTAAACCTGATGTTATGGATGTTTTAAACTCTGCTGCTAAAGGTGCGGACACATTCACAGAATTTTAGTTTAGTTAATTTTAGTTGTCAAATAGGAGGGGAGTCTAACAGACTCCCTTTTATTTGCTCTATCGGATGACGAAAATATTTCTCCCTATACTACTACTACTACTTTATATATAGGCTTATATTTTTTCTTCATACGTGTAAGAAAAATCGTCATTATCGTCACCACCATTAGTAATCAATAAGTTAGATACAAATAATCGTCACAAAATCGTCACAAAATCGTCATCAAATGCAAAAAAACGTCACAATATTTAAAAATATAAGAGAAACAGAGACTCCTTTCTACAGGAACATAGATACAATACTCCTTAGAATTAAGGAAGGTAAGAGTATGGACCTAGTAAAGAGCATACGTTCAGAGAAGGATAAGTTACAACGTAATGAACTAAAGAAATTACTACCTGCTGTATGTTTTAGTGGAGAGTTCACTAAGCGAGCAGACAAATCAATAGTCAATCATAGTGGGTTTATCTGCTTAGACTTTGATAACTACGAGAAGGTTAAGGAAATGCAAGACGATAAGTCAAGGCTATCCAAAGACAAGTATGTATATTCAGTTTTCGTATCGCCATCAGGCAAGGGACTAAAGATAATAGTTAAGATACCTGCTGACATAGATAACCACGTAAACTATTTCATATCATTGGAAGAGTACTTCGATTCTCCATACTTTGATAAGACATCTAAGAACATTGGCAGAGTATGCTATGAGTCTTGGGATAAGAACATATACATCAATAGAGAGTCTGAGGTATGGGATAAGATAAAGGAAAGAGAGTACAAAGAGGTAGATACGTCTTCTACGTACAAGAGTCTGCCCATAACGGATGAGACTAAGATAATAGAGATACTTATGAAGTGGTGGGAAAAGAAGTATCCTATGAGTGAAGGTCAACGAAATCAGAATGCATACATATTAGCTATGGCATTTAATGATTACGGCATACCTAAGACAACATCTTCATACATACTCAATCAGTATGCTGACGAAGGGTTCAGCGTTAGCGAATTGCAAACAACAATAGACTCAGCGTATAGTAACACGAGTAAGTTTAATACGAAGTACTACGAAGATGAGGACAAGATAAACCACATCCGATTGAAGTTGAGAGGTGGTGCGAATCGCAAGGAGATTTTATCTGAGGTGTTAGATGAGAATAGCGAACTTTCTTCTGAGGATGTAAATAAAGTTATAACAGAGATAGAGAAGAGTGAGTCCAATACTCAGTTTTGGGTTAAGAGTGAGAAGGGTACGATAAAGATAATAGCGTATTCTTTTAAGAAGTTCTTGGAAGATAATGGTTTTCATAAGATATATCCCGAGGGGAGTCAGAATTATATCTTCGTTAGGATAATAAACAACCTGATAGATAATACATCTTCTGAAGAAATAAAAGACTTCATACTTGATCACCTAATACAATTGGAAGACCGTTCTATATACAACTTCTTTGCCGAGAAAGTTTCTTACTTCCAAGAGAACTTCCTTAATCTATTGGAGACTATAGACATACACTTTATGAAAGATACTAAGGAGTACTCTTATCTGTACTATAAGAATTGTGCGGTGAAGGTAACCACAGATGGCATAGAGACAATTGATTACCTAGACTTGGATGGATATGTTTGGCGAGACCACGTTATTGACAGAAACTTTTCTGTGTGCGATGACAATGGTTGCGATTACAAGACATTCATATCTCGCATATGCGGTGATAAGAAAGATAGGATAGATACTATGGAGTCTACTATTGGCTTTATGATGCACGGCTACAAGAATTTATCTTACTGCCCGGCAGTTATACTTAACGATGAGGTTATGTCTGAGAATCCTGAAGGGGGTACGGGCAAGGGGATATTTATGAATGCCCTGTCTCAAATGAAGAAGTTAGTAGTTATTGATGGTAAGGCATTCAACTTTGAGAAGTCTTTCCCATACCAAACGGTATCAGCAGATACACAGATACTTTGCTTTGATGATGTTAAAAAACACTTCGACTTCGAGAGATTGTTTAGTGTAATCACAGAGGGACTAACATTAGAGAAGAAGAATAAGGATGCTATTAAGATACCATATGCAAAGTCTCCAAAGGTTGCTATAACAACCAACTACGCAATCAAAGGTAGTGGCAACTCATTCGCTAGACGTAAGTGGGAGATAGAATTGCATCAACACTACAATAGAAATCTCACTCCATACGATGAGTTCGGTAGACATTTCTTTGAGGATTGGGACAGAGACGAGTGGTGTCTGTTCGATAGCTATATGGTGAACTGCTTGAGTAGCTATATGAGAACAGGTCTGATAGAGAGTGACTTCGTAAACCTTAAAGCAAGGTCGTTAGAAGCAAGTACCTGCCACGACTTCATAGAATGGTGCGGTATTCTGAGCGATGAAGATAATCCAATGTTGATGACTGATACGAAACTATTGGGCAACGAATTATACAACCATTTTATTTTGGACTATCCTGACTATGCACCAAGAGCAAAGTTATCAATGAGCAGAACAACATTCTACAGATGGCTAATGGCTTACGGTATATTCTTAACGGGAATCAATCCTACTAAGGGTAAAGATAAGTTTGGGCAATGGATAATAATAAAAACAAAATGACAGGACTAATTCAAGTGACAGCAAAGAAGGGAATCAAAACCATATCTTCAGAAGTTTTTGGAGATATGGGTAAGCCTGATGTTTTGCTAGCTAGGCTAATGAATAGGAATAAGATAGTGCACGGTGATAGACCTAAATGGAAATTAATAGACACAAGTATGAACAAGGAGTTAAGTATAAACAGACACGTTAAGAGAGGGTTCGAGTTTAGGGACTACCAACGAACTATCATCTCTAGCGGTGTTGAGATAATAAAACCTAAGAGGTTTTTGTACCTCGCAATGGAGGTTAGGACGGGTAAGACCTTGACTAGCTTGGGCATAGCTCAAGAGCTGAAGGTCGAGAATGTTCTGTTCCTAACTAAGAAGAAGGCGATCAGTACCATAGAGTCTGACTACGCACTACTTAACCCTGACTATAACATAGTTGTAATGAACTACGAGAGCATACATAAGCTACCTAAAACTAAGTGGGACTTGGTTGTATGTGATGAGTCACATAGTATGGGTGCGTTTCCAAAGCCTAGCAGGCGTTCTAAGCAAGTTAAAGAACTTATAGCTAAAGATAGACCATATGTAATACTTATGTCCGGTACGCCCACGCCTGAGTCTTTCAGTCAGATGTATCACCAAGTCTATGGGATACCATCTAACCCATTCAAAAGTTACAAGAACTTCTATAGGTTCTGTGATGACTATGTGAATGTTACCGAGAGAAAGATAAACGGTATGAACATTAGAGATTACTCTAAGGGTAAGCAAAGTATAATTGACATTATGAAACCATACACTATCTCGTACTCTCAGAAGGAGGCAGGGTTCAAGGTAGACACAAGGGAGCATAAGTTATATGTGAAGATGTCAGACACTACATACAAGGTAGCTAACAAACTTAAGAAGGATTTAGTAGTGGAGGGTAAGGAAGAGGTTATACTTGGGGACACAAGCGTTAAGCTAATGACCAAGCTACATCAGATATACTCAGGTACTGTTAAGTTCGAGTCGGGTAACTCAAAGATACTTGACCACAGTAAGGCTAACTTCATTCACGACAACTTCGCAGACTCTAAGGTTGGAATCTTCTACAAGTTCAAAGAAGAGTTTAACGCTCTGAAGGATGTGTATGGAGATAAGCTATGCACAGATTTGGACGAGTTCAATAAGACAGATAAGACAATTGCATTGCAGATACAGGCAGGCAGAGAAGGTATAAGTCTAAGAGAAGCCAAGGCTTTAGTGTACTACAATATAGACTTTAGTGCTACAAGTTATTGGCAGAGCAGGGATAGGATGACCACTAGCGAAAGGCTAGAGAGTGATGTGTATTGGGTATTTGCTGAGGGAGGCATAGAAGATAAGATATACAAGGCTGTGTCCGATAAGAAGGACTACACAACGAAACACTTTAAACGAGATTTGTTAACTTTGTAGGATAATGGCAAGTACAAGAAATAAAAAGGCAGGAAAGCACCCATCTTATGATAAGCTAGGGATGTCTGAAAAGAGGCGTAAGAAGAAAATAGCATACGATAAAAAGTACCACTCAACAACAAAACGTAAGAAGTATCGTGCTTTACTTAACAGAAAGAATAAAGAAGCAGGAACTTACGGTAATGGGGATGGTAAGGATATGAGCCACACGAAGAGTGGTAGACTAGTCAAAGAAAGACGTAGACGAAATCGTGCTAGAAACGGTCAGAACGGCAAGTCAACTAAGAAATGACAGAGCAGCAGATACAAAGCAAAAGGATTAAGCAGTTGGAAGCTGAAGGGTACTACGTTCTTAAGTTAGTTAAGACTAATAAGAATGGTATACCTGACGTTATAGCCATACCACCTGATGCTGCTGTTATCTTTAGCGAAATAAAAACAAAGACAGGTAAGCTGTCGAAACTACAAGAGTATAGATTAAAAGAACTCGATGCGTTCGGATTTAAGACCGAGGTTTATCGAGGAGAATAAAATTCTTGCTTTTGTAATATTAAATTATACCTTTGTATAGACGAAAGTCGAAAAGCCAATGAAAAGGGTCTCATACAAGGTATGTAGACCCTTTTTTTTAAAAATTAAAATAAACAAACAAATGACACCGGAATTAAAAATTTACCTAATGACATTGATGCTCCCGTCTTTACTAGACGAGATCGATGCACCTATGAATCCTAAGACCAAGAGTAGCTTCCTGAGAGTAACTAAGTTTTGCGAAGATCAGGCAAACGAAGCGGCTGAAGCCTTCTACAAGCACGACAGCTTGAAGGAGAGACACGATGCTATGGTTAACCATTGGAACACAATAATAGACAACGTAGAACTAGGATAATTATGTTAGATAGAATATTAGAAGTTTTTACAGAAGAGGAAATCCTTAAAGCAGATGGTTTTGATGATGCTATTATTGGCATAGATTCTCACTCGGTAAGGTTGATATACTCTTGCAGGATGGCTCTAGATATACTTATTAAGGAAGGTATGTCTGAATACGATGCTATTGAGCATTTTGAATACAATGTAATCAATTCATACGTTGGCGAGAAGACACCAATATGGTGTGTTGATAATATTTAATTAGGATAATTAAAAAGTATTATTTAGATTTGTAACCAAGGAGATGAAATTATCTGCATACGAAAAAGAAAGATTAGCTCACATTAATTATAAGATGGAAGTTATTCACGACTATGTAGATGATGTATATGAACTTTTAGTCGACAGAGATTTTGATGAATTGAGTGCTGTTCTTGTCGATTTGATCGAAGAGTTAAAAGAAATCCAATTATCAATCACAGATGAGCTATAGCGATTTTAGACCAAGATTAAAAGGTAACAAAAGAGTTGCTTACGATAATCTAAACAAAGATGAAAGACGTATACTTGTCATAGGAGACCTTCACGCACCATTCACATTAGATGGATACTTCGAGCATTGCAAGGACGTATACGCTAAGTATAACTGCAACCAAGTAGTTTTCATAGGAGACATAATCGATAATCATTATAGTTCATTCCACACCGCAGACCCTGATGGTCTTGGAGGAGGAGACGAACTTGACGTTGCCATACAAGAGATAGCTAAATGGAGAGATGAGTTCCCTAATGCTGATGTGTGTATTGGTAACCACGATAGAATAATAATGCGTAAGGCATTTGATTCTCAGATACCTGCACGATGGATCAAGGACTACAATGAAGTACTTGGGACTAATTGGGATTGGGTGGATAGAGTAGTTTACGATGGTGTACAATACGTACACGGAGAAGGTGGAACTGCCCGTACTAAATCTAAGAATGATATGATGTCTACGGTACAAGGTCACATACACACTCAGGCTTACACAGAGTGGGCTGTAGGAAGAAACTTTAAGGTGTTTGGTATGCAGGTAGGTTGCGGAGTAGATGGTAGCTCATACGCTGCTGCATACGCTAAGAACTTTAAAAAGCAAGCTATCGGATGCGGTGTAGTGATTGGTGGACATACAGCTATAAATTGCCTAATGGAGCTATGACAATAAGGTTTGAATCAAACAAAGATTTAGATAGAGAGAAGAATGCTATCAATGCTTTCTTAGGATCGTTCAATCTGTCTGCTAAGAAGCTAGGACCACACGACATAGACTACAAGATATTTGACAATGATGGGAAGGCTATATGCTACGTTGAGGTTAAGGGAAGGCTAAGAGATATCGAAGATGCATACCCACTACCTATAGCTGCTAGAAAATTAGTTAAGCTTTCAGATAAAGACCTAGCAGGGATAGTTATATGGGCTTGCAATGACGGCATAATATTTGGCGATCCATCTAAGCTAAAAGGTACGGTAAGGTACGGAGGTAGGACTCCTAGACCGGGGTCAGCTAATGACCAAGAGATAATGATATACTACAATAAACAAGATAATTTAAAATGGAAAAAGGACCAAACTACACAGAATTCATAATAGCTATACTAATTAATACAGCTATTATTTTATGCGTCCTAAAGGTTTTATTCTAACCTTTCTAGGTTTAAACATATTTTTCATTTTTTTTGGTCTAACCCTAGCAGGTAAATTATTTGACCCGTACTCCTTCTCCCATCTAGCTGCAATTTCAGGTAGGTTCTTGTGCATATATTTTCTCTGTGCTTCGCTTTTAAATGGCATATCAAACTATCATCTTTTCTTTTCTCTTGTGTTTCTTCCTTCTCTTTTCACACCTTCTCTACCTTTTGCCCCTGTAGCAGCCCTAACATCTCCTTCTTCTTCGTAGAATTTTTTCCGAGCTGCATCAGCCTCTTTAAATTCATCTATATATTTCTTTTCTCTTACATCATCTTTTAGTCGGTTAGGTTGGTTAGATGGGGTTATGCCTATCATATTTAAAAATTCCTGTTCTTGCTCATAAAAATCTAAATCGTCTGCTGAAAAATAATTATAGCCACCAATGAAAGGATCGGCATTAAAACCTACTATTCCTTCAACTAATGGTCTAGCTGAATTATATAGTAGACTCCTATCAGAATCAGCATTTCTCATCGCTCGTCTATACATAATCATAAAGGGATTTACTACGTCTTCACTTCTGTATTTAGGTTTTTCATAAAATTTAAAGTCCAAATAAGCAATAGCTCTACCTCCCGCATCCATCTCTTCAAGAGCACTACCAATTAAAGGAACTGCATATGCTTGTTTTGTAAATACCATAGTTTCCTTAATTGAATTCATAACTTCCTCTAAATCTTCATCATCTCCATCGATCAGTCTATAAATACTCGAAACCATTTCGAAAAGAATATTAACTAAAAATGCGTTTATAACAAAACTTCTAACATCTTGAGTTCTTGGAATCTTACCTGAAAAAATAGATCGAGTAATATTCCTAGTGCTTTGAGATATTTTATTTTGCTGAGCAAAAATTGCACTTCCAAACATAAGAAAAGTTCTTATTAAAGGGTTCTTTTCGCCTTGCAACTTAGTCCTCTCGGTATCTCTTCTAGTTTGCTGAGTAGAGTTATAATCATTAAGTATTCTTAATGCATCACTTTTATTCATACCATTGGCTATATTTCTTTTATAGTTAATCATATATCCAAGAACACCAAGAACATCCCCAATGGTTGTTGTAGCACCTTGAGTAGCAGCAAGATTTGCAGCCCCTCTTGAAGCTCTAGTAAACTTTTTTCTTCGGTTTCGTACCCCTGTTCCTGATTCCAAACTATATACATCTCCTTTAAGTGCCTGAGTCCAACGCTCTTTAAAGTCAGGAGAAAGCTCAATAGCCTCAGCAATCACACCGTCCTTACCTACTAGATCCTTTCCTAGTGTTGAGTACATACGTGCTGCATCAATTAAAAACATAGTAAGATCAGCCCTTCTTCTAATAACTGCGGGTACTTTGCCTTTATAATTTTTACCAAAATAATCATACTTAGGGAAAGCCTGAACAAATGATATAGCTTGCTTTGCAATTTGAACAGCCTTAAAACCTAAAACAACTCTAGTTAAATTACTCATAAGTCCTCTGAATACAGCATACCCTTTATAGCCATCTACACCCATTGAATTAGGTGATAATTGCTTAAGAACAAATGCTCTTATTGGTTTATCTATGTATAGGTTTTGTAGTAAGATTTTAACAGCAGTTATTTCAAAGAAAGAATGAAGATTCTTAGCTCCTTTTGCATACGCTTTATATTCCTCCATAGTATTTATATACCTATCAAGTTTAGTGAAAAAATCTATGTCTGTTAAATCTACGTCTGTTTCTTTGTCACTTCTTGCTTTAAAGTATGGAGCTGTTTCTGTATTGAAAGCTTCAGAAAAATTAGAGTCTTGTATTAATTTTGAGTACATCTTACTATCCTTTTCATCCCCTAATACTGATAATGGAAAATAATTTTCTATTGCTCTTAAGTTATTGTAGTTCACTTCAGAATAAACTTCGTTTACCCCTTGATGGTATTCATTACTCAAAAAATCACTAACACCATCAACAAATGCTATTAAGTCCTTACCAAGATGTTTTTCTATATCCTTTATTTTTTCATCAGTAAACCCTTGCTCTATAAGTTTTTTCTTAACATCTGCGTTTCTCCAATATGCATATATGGTCATAAGGTCACTAGCCCCGAATCTACCTATACTTTTAGCCCCCGAAGAACCTACTATACCTTTTATTTGCAGACTACCTTTTGTATGTACTATAGTCTGAACGGCTTTGTACCCTGTAAATGTCCTGCCTGTTTTTGATTTGTATTTAATCCCTATATTATCTGCTATTGAATTTAGTTTTTTTAATGTTTCATCTAAACCTTTAATCCTTTCTGTATTCATTACGTTTAATCTATCATAGATTTTTTCTCTAAATAGATTTAAACCTTTTGTAGTCCTGTCTGCTATATTAGTTAGCGTTTCAATATTATTCATTAATTCATTTTTAAGGTTTCTTACCATAAAAGTATACCCACCATATTTGAATAAATTTACAAAATCTGAAATAGCTTCAGGTATTTTTAATGCTTTAAATTTCTCATATATCTCCTTCCTTTTTGCAACTATTTGGTTATTATCTAAAAGGTTACCGTTTTCATCAAATAACTCCGGGTTCGTTTTTCTTATTTGTTCAGTAACTTCCACTGCTTCCGATACACGCTTTTTAGCTTCAATAGATTTTATGTCTTTTAAAACTTGTATCGCTTCTTTTTTATTACTATTTAAACCGTTATAGACATCCATAACTTCCTCTAGAGTCATATTATCTATGTTGTTGAACATTTCATAAGCCAAGAAATCATTATACATTTCTATTTCTTTAGGTGTCAGTGATTCTCCTTTAGCTATCTTGTCCTGTATTCCGTCATTTAAAGTTTGATTGGCATTCATATACATTGACAATGTTTCTATTTTCATTTCATTGCCACTAGTTAATGTATTTAGAACACCTACTGCACTCTTGAAAAAACTTTTAGAATCTTTGTCAATTTTTGCTTTTTTTCTAGAGTTATCCTTTACAATTTTTTTTATTGCTTTTATAGCTCCACTTTTTTCTGCCGTCCTTTGTTCCTCTATGATCTTTAATATTTTTTCTGATTTTATTTTTATGTTATCTATATCTAACGAACCAATACTTTTTAAAATTTTATTTAAATCACTCTTTTTGTATTTACTAAACTTTAAGTCTAAAAGATTAGATAAAACCATTCTTTTCATAGATACGTGAACCTTAGCTAAATCCTTAGATCCTTTCACTCTGTCCTTAATACTATTTCTAAGATTAGCCATCTTTTTCTGAAAAGTAAGATTACCTTTCTTCAAGTTAATTGATCTGTTAAATCCATCAATTAACTCCATTTTTACTTGTGCATTCTGCTCTTTAAATATAGGATTTGATTTTAATATTTTTATACCCTGCTCTCTTACTTTAGTGATAGATGCTTTTTTGTTTTCATTTATAAATTTGTCTAGTTGTTTCTTAACTACTTCGAATAATTCAACAGCACTTTTTGCACCATCAGCAACTCTCTGAAATTCAACGGGGACTTTAGTGAATATATCAATATTTATTTCTAAAGCAGCATCTATGTCTTTTACTTTAAATTTCTTATTAATAAGTGTTTTTCTTATTGCTGAATCAGGATATCCCTTGCTTCTTCCGTATTGTATTGTATCATAAATTGAATCACCGTTAGGGGCTGTCATTAACTGCAATGCATCTAAGAGCCCTTCCACTTGGGAATCAAATATTTTTTCACCTGAAAGTAAATCAACAGATACGGCTTGAACAAACTCATCTAATGTTATGTTTTCAAGCTGCTCTGAAGTATACTTAGATATACCCATCATCTTCTTGATGTTATTGTATAGGTCTTGTAGCCAATTTTTGAAATCTCTTGACACAGATGCGTTTACAAATGATTCCCCTTTGTCACCTATAGCTATAGCTAAAGCTTCTTCGAGTATGTATGTATTTATTTGCTCTTGTGTAGACCCATTCCCCCTCATATTATCAACAACTCTTTTGTAATCCTTGTTGTTTATTACCGATGTTTCATACTCAGTTCCTTGAACAAGATCCAATCCTTTGCTGTACAACTCAGGCTTTAATGTTTTAACAGTATTTATCCATATATGCCCAAACTCGTGTATTGGCGTGTTAAAGTTTTTAAATGCAGGGTTTAGATATAGCTTACCGTTATATACAGCTCCATATATTTTTTGATTTTTTGTAGATAGTTTTTTGGCATATATACTATTAACTAATTCATCAAAACTTTTTTGATCTTCCATAACTTCTACACCGGGAAATGCTTTAGTTAATCGGTTTACAAATTGCTTGTAACTAGAAATAACAGGCTGTTTTATTTTATACGATGTAGTACTAGTTTGAGCCGCTGATTTTAAAACAGCCCCTACAGATTGACCATATGAAGACTTTACCATTTTAGCAAAAGGCATCTCAAATTCGCTTAATATTATAGTTGAACCTGCTAAGTTATTAGACTGTAATATTTCCCTTAACAGCTTTCTGCTATTTTTTCTTACTTCTCCATTTTTTATTTTTTTTATATCATTATCTAAAATGTCTTGTGCTATTTTTTTAAGACCACCTATATTAGCTTTTTTTGCTTTTTTTATTTTATCGAATATTACTTGCTCTGCTTTTGTAGCATCCTTTAATACTTTGCCTGATTTAATTAAACGAACACCTGTTATTTTCTCTGATATATCTAATATAAATTTACTTACAACATCTTTAATAGATGCGGTATCTTCCATCATACCCAAAGCTCTACCTCTGATATATACAGGATAGTTATTGTGAGTTGGGATACCTTCTTTTGTCTGAGTATCCTGATCCATAATGGCTGATTCTTTTATGCTATTGTACTCAATATCATATTGCTTTTGATCTATCTCTCCGTTTTTTAATTTTTGATCAATATCTTTCTTTAAATCGCTTACCTTAACACCATCGCTGTTAGTAACTTCTAGTATCATTGATATCGCACCAATAGGCAAATCTTTAGCAGCCTGCTCTCCTATAACATCCCTTATCGTTTCTAAAGATATCCCTAGTGAATCTAATTGTTTAAATAATTCAATTTTTGTTTCAACGCCTAAAGATGTAGGTAGTATATGTCTCATAACAGCAGCTCTTTCATCTACCGATAGCTTTGTCTTTTCATTAGAATCATTTGACATAGACTCAAACGCCTCAATAAATGTTTTTGCATTTTTGAAGTATTTGTGAGCTTTTTTTACTTTTTTATTGTTTGAGGCTAAGACCCTATTTCTTATTAATTTATATATCCCTTTCTTTTTTGACTCAGGTATTTTTTTATCTAACTCAACAGCCATAGCTATGTTAGAATCAACACCACTGTCCCCCATATTATATACTGCGGATGCATCACCTTCCATAGCTCCTTGAACTATTTTCAATGCTGCCGCTCTATCTATAGATGCCCAAGCAACCTTGCCAAACATTTTTTCCATTAAAGGGAAAAACATACCTCCCATCTTTTCATATGGGTTTGTTTCTTCATTATAAGGCTTACTAGGGTCTTTTAGCTCAACCTTTAATTTGTCTGCCATTAAAAGATTTAATTTCTTACCAATTATATCTTTAAGTTTAAACTTCTTTATTTTATCGGCAAGTGTTAAATTCTCTGTAACTTTAACGGGAGTAGGATCTAGAGGAGTCTCTTCAATCTCATAAGCTTTTTCTGTATTGGTATCGGTATCTTGCTCTGAGAAACGCTCTAGTGCTTCTTCCTTTAACTTTTCTTTTCTTACTTCAGAGCTTTCGTCTTGTGATAATTGAAAATTAGGGTTTCTTTTGGTTAGCTCTTTTTCTAGCGATTCAGATTGTTCTTCAATAAATTGATCTAGCTCATCTTTTGTTGATTCAGGAGCAGATTCTCTAGCTGAAGTCTCTTCATCTGTTGTCATATCTACCCCGGACTCTAGTATAGCATCATCCTTTATAATGTATTGAGTCTCTCTACCGCCTGCATCTATAGTTTCTAACTTAACGACTTGTGCTGTTGAATTGTCTATCGCCTCAGTCTCTAACTCTACTCTTGATGTAGCTGCGGGAGTATTGCCCGGCAACTTAACTGTCTCTACAGTTGTGCCCGCAGGTATAGTGAACTTTTTAATTGGCTTAGAGCCTTTATTGCCGTCTGTGCCTTCTATCTTAGCAGAGCCAAACTTACCCTTCTTAATCTTGTGAACGGTCTTAGGTTTACCATCTACATCTTTCCTAGGTTCTACACCTCTGAATATAGTAATTTCTTCAGTCGTTGTTTCCTGAGCTTCAGGTGCAACTTCTTCAGTTACTACTTCTTCAGCTACAGGTGCAGCCTCTTCAG
>ERZ1046568.1196-NODE-1196-length-18919-cov-8.274226_pt1 | contig 18919 bp, 16 predicted proteins | sample MGYA00383092_ERZ1046568 | MGnify/ENA primary metagenome ERZ1046568 (study PRJEB29581, sample SAMEA5548362) | metagenome | biome: marine; feature: coastal; material: water | depth 1 m | study: Short-term variability in the microbial, nano- and picoplankton... | reverse complement strand
TAAAATTATTCAAAGACTTAGACATTTTATTAGTGCCATCTAGGCCTTCTAATATAGGTACGGTCAATACAACTTGTGGTTCTTGGTCGTATGATCTTTGAAGCTCTCTTCCAACTAATAAATTAAACTTTTGATCAGTCCCCCCGCATTCAACATCTGCATTTAAGGCAACTGAATCATATCCTTGAACCAAAGGATATAAGAACTCATGAACTGCAATGCTTTGATTGGAGTTATAGCGTTTATTAAAATCATCACGTTCAAGCATTCTTGCAACATTATATTTTGATGCTAGGCCAATAAGACCAGCTGCTCCAAGATCATTACACCACTCAGAATTAAATCTAACCTCAGTCAATTCTTTTTTTAGAATTTTAAAAACCTGTTTCTCATATGTTTTTGCATTTTCTATCAGCTCATTCGGATCTAGAGTAGGTCTAGTTTTGTTCTTTCCTGAAGGGTCACCTATTTGTCCAGTAAAATCGCCAATTAAAAATATCACCTTATGTCCAAGCTCTTGGAAATGCCTTAATTTATTTAAGAGTACGGTGTGTCCAAGATGAAGATCAGGTGCTGTTGGATCAAATCCAGCTTTTATAACAAGCTGTTTGCCAGATTCTAGTTTCTTTTTTAGATCAGATTCTGTAAGAATCTCATCTGTTCCTCTTTTAATTAATGCTAGCGCTTCATCCATATGTCTATCATAGTATTTTTCATCAATTAATAGAATGAGTAAGTTGCTACTTAATGCTATAAGATTAAAATATTCATATGTCGCTGCATAAAAGTAAATTTATTCCTGAATCAATAATTGTTCCGAAGCTTATTCAAGAAACAGAATTTTTAAATGATCCTTCTATTTCTAATAATGCAAAAAAAATAATAGATGCCTGCAGAGAAAATAAAAGTGAAAGGACTAAATTAGACGCTTTTTTAAGTGAGTATGGGCTAGATAATCAAGAGGGTGTTGCGTTGATGTGTCTAGCTGAATCAATTTTAAGAATACCGGATAGTAAGACTAGAGATTTAATAATTTCAGAAAGACTTTCTGAGGGAAGATGGATAGAACACTTAAACAAAGCCGATAGTTTATTTGTAAATGCTTCAACTTGGGGTCTCCTTTTGGCAGGCAAAGTTGTTAAAACTCCATCGGAGTGGACACAAAATCCAAATAAATTTTTAAGATCAATAATATCTAAATCTGGAGAATTTCCCATTAGAAATGGTGTTATTGCTGCAATGCACATACTAAGCCAAGAGTTTGTTATGGGCAGAGACTTCAAAGATATTAATAAAATACCGGATATAAATGAATCCATTTATTCATTTGACATGCTTGGAGAAGCTGCGAGAAATCAAAAGCAATCAGATATTTATTATTCTGCCTATGAAAATGCTATCGAAGAAGTTGGTAAAATAAATCTCATAAAAAATACCAATAATGGTGTTTCAATCAAAATATCTGCTCTTTGTCCAAGCTACGAAATGAGAAAATATGAGGATATTAAATTAACACTCATTCCAAAACTTATATCTCTTACTGAGCTGGGAATATCAAAAGATGTTGAGATTACTATTGATGCAGAGGAGCAAGATAGGCTGAGTATAAGTCTAGAAATAATTAAAATAATGGCGCAATCACAAAAAATAAAAGATTGGCCTGGATTTGGTTTGGCATTACAGGCATATGGTAAAAGATCCATGGATTCAATTAATTGGTTAGAAAAAGTTCTTAAAACTAGATCTTCAATGCATCTAAGGCTTGTAAAGGGAGCTTATTGGGATTACGAAATTAAAAACTCACAAGTTTTAAGTCATATTAATTACTCTGTATTTACTAAAAAATCTATTACGGATTTATCTTACCTAGCTTGTGCAAAAAGAATATTTGAAATTGATTCAATTTATCCTAAATTTGCTACTCATAATGCTCACACGGTCTCTGCTATCAATTATTTAGGCGAAGATAAAGAGTATGAATTTCAAAGATTATTTGGAATGGGAGAGCTGTTATATAAGTGTGCTGATAAAGTTATAGGTAATACTAATAAAACTTCTATTTATGCTCCTATTGGCAAATACAAAGACCTGTTACCATATCTTGTAAGAAGACTTCTTGAAAATGGTGCTAATAGTTCGTTTATTAATAGATTATTGGATCCAGAAACGGACTCTTCATGGCTGGCTTCAGGGCCGCATCTTAAAATTGAAAATGAAAAAAAAGACATACCACTTCCAGAGAATATCTTTATTAATAGAAATAACTCCAAGGGAATAGATATATCAGAAATGGAAAATCTAGAATTAATTAATAATCGAATTAAAGAGCATAAAAACAAAACTATTCATGCCAAATCAATCTATAGCAATAGATTGTCAGAAGGAACGTCCAATCATGTCATTGTATCTATTGCTGATAATTCTGAAATTGGTTCAGTGACCTTTGATGATATTACTAACCTTCAAGATTGTCTTAATTCTGATTCCAGATCTGATTGGAAAAATATTAGCGTAAAAGAAAGAGCAAGAATACTAAAAGACATTTCTAATGAGATTGAATCCGACCCCTATGAGATTATCTATTATTTGATGCATGAAGCTGGTAAAACAATTCAAAACTCTATTGACGAAATAAGAGAGGCAGTTGATTTTTTGAGATATTACTCAAATCAAATGGTTAATATTGAAGAAAATGAAGGTGAACTAGAAGGACCAACAGGGGAACTAAATACTTTATCTTATTCAGCTAAGGGTCATTTTTTATGCATAAGTCCATGGAATTTCCCTGTAGCAATATTAATTGGGCAAATAAGTGCAGCTCTTGTAACGGGCAACAAAGTAACCGTAAAGCCGTCTGAACATACCTCTATATTGGGTTATTTAGTTGTAAAAAAATTTCATGATAATGGTGTGCCATTAAGTACTCTCGAGCTAGTTCTTGGTGATGGCAAGTATGGGGATGTTCTTTCAAAAATTAACAATCTTAGTGGAGTGGCATTCACAGGCTCCCTTCCTACAGCAAAAAAAATACAAAGTAACTTAAATCAAAATCAAAAAGAGATTCTTTCGCTTATAGCTGAGACTGGAGGCATCAATGCAATGATAGTTGACTCAAGCGCCCTTCTTGAACAAGCAACTGATGATATTGTGAGATCTGCATTTGATAGCTCAGGACAAAGATGCTCTGCATTGAGAGTCCTTTGCATTCAAGATGAAATTTATGATGATTTGCTTGAAATGATCAAGGGAAATATGCAAGAACTAAAAATCGGTAATCCAGAAAACTTAGATACAGATATTGGACCGATTATTAACTTAACTTCTAAAAGAAAGCTTGATGAATATATTGAAGATAATATAAAAAAGGGTTTCAATGTCTATCAAAGTCAACCCATTACTATGGAAAGATTTGTATCACCTACCATTATTGAAATTAATAAGCTGCATGATTTAAGTGAGGAGCAATTTGGCCCAATTCTTCATATCATGAAATTTAAATCTTCTGAAGTTAGTGATCTTATTTCTGATATCAATAATAGTGGATATGGTTTAACAATGGGTATTCATTCAAGAATTGAATCTAGAGCAGATTTATTTAGTCAAGAATGTAATGTTGGGAATATTTATATCAATAGAGACATGGTAGGAGCTGTCGTTGGTTCTCAACCTTTTGGTGGCAGAGGTTTATCAGGTAGTGGTTCCAAGGCAGGTGGACCAAACTATTTAAAGCAATTTCTTAATGAAAAAGTTGTCTCAAAGAATTCTGTTGCTTTTGGTGGAAATGCAGAATTGCTTAATATTCAAGAAGAATAATGAACGGATTTAAAAAAGTACCTGTTAAAAGTGTTTTGATTTCATTTTTGTTATCTATTTTTTTTATCATGCTTTTATATGCTGATTTTATTACTGACGATTCATTGCCTGAAGAGAGGGTAGAAATAAGTGAATCATTTAATGAAGAAATTTCAGAAGTTTTATCATATAAAATCCATGAGGTTATGGACGGTGAAAATTTATCAATAATATTTGAAGAATTTAAGGTGCCATTAAATACTGCTTATAGAATTTTTAGGCTTGATAAAAACAATTTGCTTTCAAAGATAAAGCCAGGTGATGAAATGAAGTTTACCTACCTTGGCGAAGATATTACAGGCATTCAAATTATTAAAGACAGTATTAATTCAATACTAATTGAAATTACAGATAAGATTTCTATAAAAAAAATATCTAAAGACGTTGAGTTAATTCAATCATTTAAGAGCGGAGTTATAAAAACATCTTTTTATGAGGCTGCGCTTGAAGCAGAAATTCCTGACAGCATCATCATGGATTTCGCATATATTTTTGGATGGGACGTTGATTTTATTTTTGATATTCGTGAGGGGGATTCGTTTAATGTCATTTATGAGACTCCCTACTCTGGGGGTGAAAAAGTTAAAAATGGAGATATTATTCTTGCCAAATTCGTTAATAGAGGAAAAATATATTCTGCAAATAGATTTTTTTTAAATGAAAATGATAAAGAATTCTTTGATGATAATGGAAATAATCTACAAAAAGCTTTCTTAAGGGCTCCCCTTGATTTTGCTTACATAAGCTCTCACTTTAATCCCAATAGAATGCACCCTGTTCTGCATACAATAAGAGCACATAATGGCGTTGATTATGCAGCAAAAACCGGCTCTCCCGTCAGAACAACTGGTAATGGAACTGTGCACTATTCTGGCCGAAGAAATGGTTGTGGTAATGAAATAGTGATTAAACATTCAAATGATTACTCAACTAGATACTGTCATTTAAGCAAATTTAAGAGCGGTATTAAAAAAGGAACAAAAGTAATACAGGGTGAAACCATAGGCTTTGTTGGGAGCACTGGACTGGCAACAGGTCCTCACCTACATTATGAATTCAAAATAGGTAATAAACATGTTGATCCTGTAAAACTTCAGCTTCCCTCAGCCGAACCAATCAGTCAAAACTTAAGGTCTGATTTTGATAAAATATTAAAAGAAAATAAATTGTTGTTATCTAAGCTAGATTCTTTGTATCCTAATAAAAATGAATAAAAAAATTTATATTGGAGCAATGTCAGGCACAAGCCATGATGCAGTTGATGTCTCGATTATTGAAGTTAATAATAATATTAAACTTAAATACTTTTATTCATCAAAAATACCAACTCGATTAAAAGAAAAAATTAGGACTGTGATAGAGTTAAATAAAATTTCTTTAACTGATCTAGGCAAACTTAATAAAGAAATTGGATATTTATTCTCTAAAGCTATTAATAAAGCAATTATAAAAAGCAAAATAAAAAAATCTAGTGTGGCGTCTGTTGCCATTTCAGGACAAACAATTAGGCATGAGATTGAAAAAAAATATCCTTTTTCAATGCAAATTGGAGATCCAAATATAGTGGCCAATGAAGTAAATATTCCTGTCATTAGTGATTTTAGAAATATGCATATTGCACTTGGAGGCGATGGAGCGCCGCTTGTCCCTGAATTTCATACGGAAATCTTTTATAAACCAAAATGTACAAGAATAATTTTAAATATAGGTGGTATTTCAAACTATTCATATATAAAAAATAAAAAAGATATATGGGGCTCAGATGTTGGGCCAGGTAATGCCATTATGGATGCTTATTGCAATAAATTTCTTAACAAACCTTTCGATGTTGGTGGGGCTATTGCAGCAAAAGGTTCTATAAATAAATTAGAACTCAATAGGTTGCTAAAGAACCCTTTTTTTAAAAAGCCATTTCCAAAATCTACGGGCAAAGAATTATTTAATTTAAATATCCTATCAAAAGAATTTCTTAAGCTACCTGCTCAGGATATTTTGGCAACACTTGCTGAATTTACAGTCAAATCTTTAGTATTGGCTATTAAAAAAAATAAGCACACCTCTAGTGAGCTAATAATCTGTGGTGGGGGAAGTAAAAATAAATATCTTGTTGAAAGAATAAAAAAAGAACTTGATACAAAAGTACTTTTATCTGATGATTTACACCTAGATGCTCAATCAATAGAGTCTATGGCATTTGCTTGGATGGGCTATAAAAGAATGAATGAACAAACTTTAAAAGTTCAATTAGGTAATTCTAAATACACCTCAGGATTGCTAGGCTCAATTGTAAAATCTAGACAGTAAAAGATTCTCCACACCCGCATGTAGTTTTGGCATTTGGATTTTGAATAACAAATTTAGCACCAGATAAATCTTCAACAAAATCTAAAGTTGAACCATATAAATATGGGTAAGACATAGAATCAATTAAGACAGAAAAGTCTTTAAATTCGACAACATCATCATCAAAAGCTTCATCATTATCAAACTTAAACCCATATTGAAAGCCTGAGCAACCTCCGCCAGTTACATAAACTCTAAATTTTGAATTAGTCGTATCTTTAAGAACATTCAAAATTCTCAATGAAGCCGACTCTGTTAATGTGATGGACTGCGTTTCCATATTCTAAATATACCACTTAATATTTTTTTGTATCTCAACCTATATTATATTAGAGAACAATATAAAATATTAATAAAATAATAATTCATATAAACAATGCATCAAAATTTAATAATTTATTCTTCAACCGATGGCCAAACAATAAAGATCTGTAAAAGAATAATGAGCATAATTGGCGATAGTAAAATAGTATCTATTGATGAAGCTAAAAATGAAAATCTTTCTAAATATGAAAAAGTAATAGTCGGCGCAAGTATTCGTTATGGCAAGCACAAGCCTGAGCTTTATGAGTATATAAGCGAGAATTGCGATCACTTAATTGACACAAATGCATCTTTTTTTTCAGTAAATGTAGTGGCACGAAAACCAGAAAAAAATACACCTCTTACAAATCCATATGTTCAAAAATTTTTATCCATATCACAATGGCATCCGTCTTTAATTGGGGTATTCGCTGGCAAAATAGACTACCCAAGATACGGTGTCTTAGATAAGTTTATGATTAGACTTATTATGTGGATTACAAAAGGTCCCACTGATACAAAAAACGTTTATGAATTCACAAATTGGGATGATGTAGACAGTTTTGCCAAAAAGATAAGCACATAAAAGATATAATATTGATATTATATTACTATTAAAATAACTCCTTAAAACATCAAATTGAATAAGATAGATAAATCAATCGCACTTTTTAAAGAAGCTAAAACATTGATGCCTGGAGGAGTTAATTCTCCAGTTAGGGCATTCAAAAATATAAATGGCAATCCAATATTTTTTGAAAAAGCTCATGGTGCTTATTTATATGACGCTGATGGCAATGAATATATAGATTATATTGGTTCATGGGGTCCTATGATTATGGGTCACTCTCATCCCAATATTGTTAATGCTATAAAAATGCAGGCAGAAGTAGGAACTAGTTACGGAGCTCCAACAGGGTTAGAGTCTAACGTTGCATCATTAATTATGAAATGCGTTCCTTCTATAGAAAAAATTAGAATGGTTAATTCTGGAACTGAAGCAACCATGAGTGCTGTTAGGCTTGCAAGAGGTTTCACTGGAAAAAATAAAATTATTAAATTTGATGGGTGTTATCACGGACATGTAGATTCATTATTAATTAAAGCTGGATCGGGAGTATCAACATTTGGGCTTCCAGACTCTCCTGGCATCCCAGAGGAGTTAGCCAAACTCACAATCACATGTCCTTATAATGATGTGGAAGCTTTCACTAAAATATTTAATTCAACAAAAGACGATCTCGCTGCAATTATTGTTGAGCCAATAGCTGGTAATATGGGATTTGTTCCAGGAACAGATGAGTTCTTAAATACACTTAGGGATTGTGCCACATCAAGTAATTCGTTATTAATTTTTGATGAGGTCATGAGTGGCTTTAGGGTGTCTCTTGGAGGTGCACAAGAAATTTATGGAATAACTCCTGACCTGACAGCACTGGGTAAAGTTATAGGTGGAGGTCTTCCTGTCGGAGCTTTTGGTGGCAAAAAAGAGATTATGGAATACCTCGCTCCAGAGGGGCCTGTATATCAAGCTGGTACTTTATCGGGGAATCCGCTTGCAATGGCAGCTGGATCAGCCCTCTTGAAATTAATAATTGATGAAAACCCATATAAATCATTAGAAAATAAAGCAAAAACAATGTTATCTGGTATACAAAAACTTATGTTTTCTGCAGGAATACCATTCTCGACAAATCAGATAGGAGGAATGTTTGGGTTCTTTTTTTTAGAAAGCCTTCCTCAAAACATTCAAGATGTATCTAAATCCAATGACAAAATGTTTTGTTCTTTTCTTAATGCAGCTATTAGCAATGGGATATACTTTGCTCCATCTAAATTTGAGGCAGGATTCATATCATACAAACATGGCGATGAAGAAATAGATAAAACACTTGAAATAGTAGAAAAAATTATTAAAAACAGAGGTATAAAAAAATGAAATATGACATAAGTGCTCTTGGAAATGCTCTAGTAGATACTCAATATAAAGTTGATCATAATTTCCTGTCTGAAATTGGTCTTGAGGCTGATTCAATGACCCTGTCATCTGCAGATGAGCAAACTCCAATAATAAATAAACTTATTGAAATGGGATCGGAGTCTATGTCCGATTGTGGCGGCTCTGCTACTAACTCTTTAGTGGCTGCAGCAAATTATGGATCTAAGTGCCATCACGTATGTAGGGTTGCTGACGATGAAGATGGAAGAAAGTACCTTGATAGCCTGCGCTCTGCTGGAGTTGAGCATATTGGTATTAGTGCAGAAAATGCAGATATGCCTACCGGCAAATGTTTGATACTAGTTACTCCTGATGCGAAACGAACAATGAGCAGCATGTTAGGTGTAAGTGCTTTTCTTGGAGCTTCAGACATAAATTTTGAAGTTGTTGAAAATTCTAGAATTTTTTATATAGAAGGTTATATGGTTACAAGTGATGATAACTTTAATGCTGTTATATCTGTTTTAGAGCATTTAAAGGGGAAAGATACGATTAAAGCATTGTCTCTTTCAGATGCTGGAATTGTTCATGGCTTTAGAGATAAATTTGAACTCATAGAATCATACGGAATTGATATGATTTTTTGTAATGATGACGAGGCTGTCGCCTTTTCAAATAAAGAAAATCTTAGTGAAGCTGAAGAGTTTTATAAATCTAAATCATATATGACTGTTATTACCAAAGGGTCTGAAGGAAGTATAGTCGTAGAAAATGGAGTTACGCATATAGCTGAAGCTGAAAAAATAACACCCATAGATACTAATGGTGCTGGAGATATGTTTGCTGGGTCTTTTATGCATGCATATATTCAAGGGATAGATATTTCAGATTGTGCAAAGTTTGGTAACTATGCATCTTCTAAGGTTGTTGAAACATTTGGGCCTAGATTAGATTCAAATGGATATAAAGAAGTTTTAAATAAATTGAGAAAAAGCTAGCTAATTTCTTCAGTATCTGATATTTTCACCACCCTAAAAATCTTATAAATTCTTTAATCTAATAAATGGCAAAAACAAAAACTCTAGCAGCAAAAAAAGTATCAACTAAGAAAGCACCAGCAAAGAAAATAGTAGCTAACAAATCACCAGCTAAGAAAGCACCAGCAAAGAAAGCACCAGCAAAGAAAATAGTAGCTAAGATAGCTCCTAAAAAAATTGCTAACAATAAATCTAAAATTGCTCCATATAAGTCTAAGAAAAATGAGAAATATATGAGTGCTGCCATGAAAAGACATTTTGTAGCTGTTTTACTCCTATGGAAAGAGCATCTTCTTGATGAAATGCAAAAAACTTTTGATCATCTTAGAACTAAAGGTGAAACTTACGCTGACCCTGTTGATAGAGCTTCTCAAGAAGAAGAGTTTGCATTTGAACTTAGAACAAGAGATAGAGAAAGAAAACTCATCAGTAAAATTGGAGTATCGTTAGAAAAAATAAAACAGGATGATTATGGTTGGTGTGATGCTTGTGGAGATGAAATTGGAATTAAAAGGCTTGAAGCCAGGCCAACTGCAACTCATTGTATTGATTGCAAAACCTTAGATGAAATTAAAGAAAAACAACTTAATGGTTAAGATTCTTAATTAACTTGTGAATCCATTTGATTGATAATAATAAGATAAGCAAGTTTGCAATATCAGTAATTCAAGACCTTCAAAATAACAACTTTCAAGCATATCTAGTAGGCGGATGTGTTAGAGACGCTCTTTCTGGAATAGAGCCAAAAGATTTTGATATAGCAACCAATGCTACCCCCGAGCAAGTCAGAAAGATTTTTAAAGCCTCTAGAATTATTGGTAAAAGATTTAAACTAGTGCATGTTTTTAATAGATCTGAACTCCTTGAAGTTGCGACATTTAGGTCTGGAAATAATCAAACCAATGATGATGCAAATTTAATAAAAGATGATGCAGGAAAAATTCTAAGAGATAATGTTTGGGGAACATTAGAGCAAGATTGTTATAGAAGAGATTTTACAATTAATGCTTTATATTACTGTCCCATTTCAAAAAAAATAGAAGATAAAAATAACGGATTAAAACACATACATAAAAGAATTATTGTGTCTATTGGTGATCCTCAAAGAAGGTTTGAGGAAGACCCTGTAAGAAGTCTAAGAGCAATTAGGTTTAGTAATAAGCTTGGATTTAAAATTGACAATGCAGTTAAAGAAGCTATTTATGATAAAGGACATCTTTTATCTAGCATTTCAAATGCAAGGCTATTTGATGAGTTTTGTAAAATATTTCTTGGGGGAATGGGCGAACAAAATTTTATTAAGCTATGTTCGTTTGGTCTCAATAAATATCTTATTTCATCAGATCCAAATAAAAATGATTTTTCAAATAGTATTATGATTAAAGCATTAAGAAATACTGATGAAAGAATTAAAAATAATCAATCTGTTACGCCTGGATTCCTGATGGCAGCTCTTCTATGGCCAATACTAATTTCTAAGTGCTCAAAAGATGGAGAAGTTAATATTAGGAAGTTTTTTAGGTCGATGGATGGCGTGCTCAGGGAGCAACAAAAGCTTACAGCAATACCAAGAAAATTTAATAGTTATATAAAAGATATATGGGTTTTACAGTTGAAACTTCACAGCAGAATAAAAAGTCAGCCTTACAAAACTATTAGACATCCGAGATTTAGAGCAGCATACGATTTTTTACTAGTTAGAGAACAAGCTTCTGGTGATAAAAACGGCTTAGGCAAATGGTGGACTGACTTCCAAAAAAATGATGATTCTTTAAGAGGCTCATTAATCTCAAGTATGAATGAAAAAAGTGATGAAGAATCATCTAAAATATTTGGTTTCTTTAAAGAGTTGAGATAATCTAGAGTAAAACTTATATGTAAAAAATGAAGCCAGCTATTAAAGAAGTACCACTTCCTAAATACATCGCCATCGAAGGTCCTATCGGTGTAGGAAAAACAACACTTGCAAATAAAATAGCTACTACATTTAATTATGATGCTTTTCTTGAACAGCCTGCTGAAAATCCATTCCTCAAGAACTTTTATAGGAATCCAAGTCAATCAGCGCTAGCAACACAGTTATTCTTTTTATTTCAAAGAATGCAACAGATTCAAGATTTAAAACAAAGGAGTCTTTTTGAAACCGTAAGAGTTGCTGATTTCTTGATTGAAAAGGATAGATTGTTTGCAGAAGTTACTTTATCTAATGAAGAAATGGATCTGTATGACAAAGTTTATGATCATATTACTCTTGATGCCCCTTCTCCAGATCTCGTAATCTACCTTCAAGCTCCAATTGATGTTCTAAAAGATAGAATTACAAAAAGAGGAAATATTAACGAGCAATATCTAACACTTGAGTACCTAGAAAAACTTAATGATGCTTATTCAAGATTTTTCTTAGATTATAACGATGCACCACTTTTAATTATAAATGCAGCTGACATAAATTTAGAATCTAATGAATCTGATTATGAATCTTTAATAACTAAAATAATGTCTAATCCAAAAGGTAAAAATTTCATAAATCCTCAGCCCTCAATAATATAAAAAAAATAATATGTCGAATGGTATATATCAACCGAAAGATGGAAATAATCCTTTCATAAAGAATATTGATGAATATAAAAATTTATATGAACAATCTATAAATAATCCTTCTAAGTTTTTTAGCAATCTCGCTAAAGAGGATTTATCTTGGATAAAAGATTTTACCTCTGTTCATAATGAGGAGTTTGCTAATACAAAATGGTTTGAGGGTGGAAAAATAAATATTAGTGTTAATTGCATTGATAGGCACCTTAAAGATAACCCAGACAAGATAGCCGTTATCTGGGAAGGTGATAATCCAAATGATTCAAAAGAACTTACCTTTCAAGAGCTTCATGATGAAGTCTGTAAATTTGCAAATGTTTTAAAAGATCTTGGAGTAAAAAAGGGCTCAAGGGTTTGTATTTATATGCCAATGATTTTAGAAGTAGCATTTGCAATGCTTGCATGTACTAGGATTGGAGCAATCCATTCAGTAGTTTTTGGGGGATTTTCACCTGAATCGCTAAAAGATAGAATTCTTGATGCTAATTGTGAAATGGTTATTACGGCTGATGAGGGATTAAGGGGCGGTAAAGTAGTTCCTCTTAAATCAAATGTAGATGAAGCATTAGAAAAATGTCCTGATGTTAGAAATACTCTTGTAATTAAAAGAACTGGGGGAAGCATTGCATGGAATGATTCTCGAGATATATGGTACGAGGAGATATCGAGAGGGATGGCAACTACATGCGAGCCTGAGCCCATGGATTCAGAAGATCCATTATTTATTTTATATACCTCTGGCTCCACTGGAAAACCCAAAGGTGTATTACACACCACAGCTGGTTATCTTTTGGGTGCTCATATAAGTTTTAAATACCTCTTTGGAATTAAGCCCGAGGACAAATACTGGTGTACTGCCGATGTTGGCTGGATTACTGGTCATACATATATTCTGTATGGTCCTCTCTCAAATGGAGCAACTACCCTTATGTTTGAGGGGGTTCCTACCTATCCCTCAGCTTCAAGATGTTGGGAAATATGTGATAAATATGAGATTAGTATTTTTTATACAGCTCCAACTGCAATAAGAGCTCTTATGGCACAAGGTGATGATCCTGTTTTGAAAACTCATCGAAAAACCTTAAGAATATTGGGTACGGTTGGTGAGCCTATCAACCCAGAAGCATGGGATTGGTATTTCAAGGTAGTTGGTCAATCTAAGTGTGAAGTTATTGATACTTGGTGGCAAACAGAAACTGGCTCTGTCTTGATCACTCCTATTGCCGGTATTACACCAACAAAACCTGGCTCTGCTACCCTTCCTTTTTTTGGAGTCAAGCCAGCTCTATATGATGAAAATGGTAATACTCTAGAAGGCACAAATTCAGGAAACCTAGTTATTGAACAATCATGGCCCAGTCAAATTAGAAGCGTCTATGGAGACCATAAAAGAATGATAGATACTTACTTTAGTATGTATGAAGATATTTACTTTACTGGGGATGGAGCTCGCAGGGATGAGGATGGATATTATTGGATTACAGGAAGGGTTGATGATGTTTTAAATGTGTCAGGACACAGACTTGGAACTGCTGAAATAGAAAGTGCTCTTGTACTTCATTCCAAGATTGCTGAAGCTGCCGTAGTGGGATTTGATCATCCAATTAAAGGTCAAGGTATCTATGCATTCGTAACTCTTATGATTGGAGAAACCTTTGATGATGAATTTAATATTGAGCTAAAACAATTTGTTTCAAAGGCTATAGGCGCTATTGCTAAACCCGATCTTATACAAAATGCACCAGGCCTGCCAAAAACTAGATCTGGAAAGATTATGAGACGAATACTAAGAAAAATAGCTGAAGGAGATCTGTCCAACCTTGGTGATACAACAACTCTTGCAGATCCATCTGTTGTTGAGGCTTTAATAACAAATAAACAAAGCTTATGAAAAAATTTGTTGTAAGCTGTTTACTAATTGGAATAGTTGGCTGCTCGGTATCTCCAAAAAAGTTAGATGAGCTGAACTCTGAAAATAATTATTACTCACCGGCTCAAACTATCAAATGCATGCAAATGCAAACTCCTCAAAGACCCCATCCCATTAATAAAAAGGGTGAGGTAAGAGAATCATATGATCAGGGTGATTGTTATGATGATTTACTAACAAAAAATACAAGAGAATTAACTATAGAATTTGGGAAATCCTTTATTGATCTAAATGTTGATAAGGAACAAGAGATATTATCTGTTAATGAAAACTCTATAGACGATATAGACATAGAAGCAATTGAAACAAAAGTGCTTAAGAAACCAAAACAAAACTAAATTTTAGTGAAATTATTTTTGTCTTTCTTAATAATGCCCTCTTCTAATAATTTTATTAAATGCGCCTCTAAACTAAACTTAGCTATAGGGTGAAGATGCTCTGATACATCGTCATAAACAAGGGCTGTTAGGGCCTCTAGATTAGTTTCTCCAGAATCCTCTAACTTTCTTACAACCTTAGCTTCTCTTGAAAGTCTGTGTCTAATAATAGATTCAATAGTCTTCTTAGGATGATGCATGAAATTACCATGTCCAGGTGCAAAATAATCAATTTTGTATTTAAATAATTTATTCAAAGAGTCTATATAGTTCCTCATATTTCCATCAGGCGGCCCTATAACAACAGTGGAGCCATCCATAATATGATCGCCAGTAATAAGACAATTTAATTCTTTGATTAAAAAACATAAATGATTAGATGCATGCCCAGGTGTATGAATGACTTCTAAAGTGTACTCATCCGTTTTAATAAGATCTGCATCATTTAGAACCACGTCTGGAATAAAAGTTTCATCCTCCCATGCAGATTCACCATCAACCAGTCTTCCATACATTGGAACTTTTAAAACTTTTGAGATTGGTAGTGCTGCAGGCGAGTGATCGGTATGAGTATGTGTAACTAATATTCTTTTTATTTTGTTCTTCCCCGCTCTTATGATCTCGTCAATATGTTCTTTGATGTTAGGACCAGGATCTATTAAAGTAAGGTCTTCTTTACCAATTAGATAAGTATTAGTGCCTCCTCCTGTGAAAACCCCAGGATTGGGTGCTGTTATTTTTTTTATTAATTCCATATATTTGTCCTAATGGTTTTCATAACCCTCATCACCTGGGAGCAGTCCATGCCATCTACCATCCTTTTTAAAAAATTTTGGTAATATCGGAGGTATCTCACTACTGCTTAGTTGATGCTGGTGCTCAAGGAGTTCTGTGCATGAATTAGAATTTTCACATTTCTGAAGATTCTTGATTGTCGGCATTATCATAGGCATTTCTCCATTAAATGCTCTTTTTATAGCTTCCTTAGGATTAATCCAAATACTATGAGTAAGCTCAGTACCATCATGTTTTTCAATTTGATTATTGGGTAAATGGGCTATAAAAAATCTTGTATCAAATCTTTTAGTTTCAATATCAGGAGTAATCCAATGAGAAAATGGAGCAATGTTATGCATAGTTAATTTGAGATCTTCTTTGATACAAATATCATAAAAACTTATTTCATTTCTAATCAGCTTATCACGATATTTATCGTATTTTTCTTTCTCAAAGCCTGTAAGGTCTAAATCTTCTCCGTTAGTTTTTTTAGCAAGTAAAATACCTACCTCTTCAAAACACTCTCTAACACATGCTACCCAGTAGCTCAGACCACCATGACTTAAACCCAGTTTTCTAGAGGCTTCTTTGTCATCAAGGCCATCACACAAGTTAGAAATATTTATATCTTTATCAGCTTCATCAATTTTACCTCCTGGAAAAACAAACAGATTTTCAAATGGTGGTTTTTTTGATCTTTTAACCATTAAAACCTCGATCTCATCATCGATGTCTCTAATCATTAAAACGGTCGCTGCCGGAATCAAGGAAAATTTATTCATAAATATATTTTATATAGCTTAGAATAATGCTTATGCAAATAACTAACAATCTAAATCAAGATATTGAAAATGCTCCACAATGGTTTAAAGATGCAGTTGAGCTTAGGCCTGTTGATAAAATTATAGAGCATCCCTTAGGGGATATCTCATATTCTAAATGGAGCTCATCTGTTGATACAAAAAATCTCATTGTCTTGATTCATGGAACAGGAGCACATAAAAAATGGTGGGATCCAATTGCTCCTCAATTTCTAAATTACTCAAATGTTGTAGCCATAGATTTACCCGGTATGGGAGAGTCTGGTTTTAGAAAAAAATATGGAATTAAAGATTTTGGCGAATGCATAACTTCAGTTATTGAAAAAGAAAAATTAAATAGTGATATAGAGAATATTCATATTGTTGGTCATTCATTGGGTGGGCAGGTAGCTGGTTATGTTGCATCTGAGAAACAGGATCTTATTGATAATATAATTATAATTGATACCTTTATAAGGCCTCCAGACTATAATCCGGCTGAGCACCAAGGTGGGCCTTTAAGAATGATTAAATATTATTCAGACAAAATTACGATATTAAATAGATTTCGTCTAATGCCCAAGCAGGACTGCAAGAACGATTGGTTTGTGCGATATATTGCAGAGTATTCTGTTAAAGAAACTGATCAAGGGTGGAGATGGAGATTTGATGATGTAATGTTTACAAGTCTTGAAAGATTATTTGGTTATAAATTCTCGTTTAATTGTCCAGCATTATTTGTGCATGGTCAAAACAGCTTGCTAACCTCAGGAGATTTTCTAAAGAATATTAAATCAACCTATTCTGATACGATGGATTTTATTGAGGTGAGTGATGCCGCTCATCATGTGCCATTGGACAAGCCACTTGAAATAGTTAATATAATTAAAGAACGATTATTTTAAGTTTTTTATGAATTACTTTTATTTCTTTTTTTTCCTTTCTCTTTCTTTGCTTGTATGGTTCAAACCACTGATGTTTTATATATCTGAAAAGGTTCAAGATGCAAAAAATCTGAATGTTTTAGGCGGAATCACTTTTCTTACTGGTATCTCATTAGTTATTTTTTTTACTCTATATGAAAATTGGGCCGAAAGATTGTGGACTTTGGTCACAGTAATTCTTGGTTGTCTTTTATGCATAAGAGGCTTAGTTGTAATTTTTTACCTTAGGTCGGTAAAGAAAATATTGTCCTTATATTTAAATCATTACTATAAATTTACTTTCCCAATATCACTTTCATTAATGTTTCTGAGTTTTTTTATAGTCTCAACGGACTATATTGGTGAGCAGAAAGATATTAGCAATTGTAAATCTGATGATTCTATTAGCGTTGTTTGTGGACTATCAAATCCGGAGGATATTGTAATAACACCTGATCAAAATTACTTTTTAATGTCTGAATTTGGTGGTATTAGTCCATACCAAGAGACAAAATCTGGTGGCTTTGCTTTACTTAGAATTGCAGACAATAAAAAAATATCTCCTAAGATAACTTTTGAAAGAAATACATGGGGAGATTCTTTATGTCGCAACTCTTCAAATAAAACCTTTGGGCCTCACGGCATAGATTTGATGGAGAGGAAGGATGGTCGTTTTCAGCTTGCGGTGGTGAACCATTATCCTGGTGAATCTATAGAAATGTTTGAACTAGTCTTATCTGCAGATGATGCGCAGTGGGAACTGGTTTGGCGCGGTTGCATTGATGTTCCGGATCAATACTACTTTAATGATATCGCACTTAAGGATGATGGCGGCTTCTTTGCATCTCATATGTACTCTAGAGATATAACAATGGAAGAATGGCTAATAACCTCATTATTTAAAAGTAATTCTGGGCATATTGTTGAATGGTCAGATGGTTTTTTTAAAAAAGTAGAAAGCTCAGAGGGAAGTGGCCCAAATGGGATTAGCTTGGATAGATCTTCTAATATGTTATTTATAAGTTATAACCAAGGTGATCAACTTGTAAAATTTGATCTTTCGATTAATGAAAAGATTAATACTTATTTTGTTCAATCACCTGATAACATTTTTTTAACTGGAAACTCAGCATGGTTTACCTCTCTTGATTTCCAGCCGAATGATGCAGGAAACTGTATTGAAAGAGAAGCATGCTCTCTTCCCTTTTCAATATATGAGATTGATAAGAATTCATTTAAGCTAAAAAATGAGTACTCTTTTAGTAAAACGGTCTTTGGGCTTCCAACAATAGCAATACCAATGAGCGATAAGATTTATATGGGATCTTTTCACTCCGATAGACTGGGGTATTTTATTAAGAAATAATCTTATGGCAGAGAGTTTTAATTTTGATAGCCTAGACATCGTCTTGCCAAAAAGACAAGCTCAATCTCATAAAGGTTTGTATGGCAGAGTTGCTGTTATTGCTGGATCGAAGGGTATGGGAGGTGCAGGGATTCTTGCATCAGAGGCTAGTCTTTTTTGTGGATCTGGTCTTGTTAGTCTCTATACACATAGTTCAAATGCTCAGGCGTCTCTTCAAAGAAATCCTGAAATCATGACTCTTGGAGTAGACAGTCATGAAAATATCTCAGGAGATTTTGATGTCATATTGATTGGTCCAGGCTTTAGTGACAATAAATGGTCAAAAGAATTGTCTGAATGTATATCTTTAGATGCTCCATATGGTCTGATTATCGATGCGGGAGCACTGACTTACACAAAAAAAATACAATCACAAAATAATAAAAATTTAATTTTAACACCCCATCCGGGTGAAGCAGCGGCCTTGCTTGGAGTTTCTGCTGATGAAATTCAACTAAATAGAGAAGATAATGCTATTGATATTGCAAAGAAATATAACGCATCTGCGGTCGTTCTCAAGGGTCACAACACTCTGGTGTATATAAAGAGTGAGGATAAAACATTTATATGCGAAAATGGAGGCCCAGAGCTTGCAACAGGAGGTACTGGAGATATTTTGGCAGGAATCATAAGTGCTT
>ERZ1046568.1195-NODE-1195-length-18924-cov-15.370502_pt1 | contig 18924 bp, 23 predicted proteins | sample MGYA00383092_ERZ1046568 | MGnify/ENA primary metagenome ERZ1046568 (study PRJEB29581, sample SAMEA5548362) | metagenome | biome: marine; feature: coastal; material: water | depth 1 m | study: Short-term variability in the microbial, nano- and picoplankton... | reverse complement strand
GCAGAACATACACCGATGAAAAAGGAAACATAAAAGTTGATCCATTATACACGGAATTAAACAAAATCCGCAAAGACTTTTTGCGATTGTCACAAGAATTTGGGTTTAGCCCTTCAGCAAGAACACGGATACAGCTACAACAAAAACCCGAAGATAACACGGATATTTATTCAGATGGCATATAAAACGGATTTCACAAAAATAGATTTAGAAAAATATTATTTTGATGATCGGGTTGCCAAATTGGTGGTCCAATACATTGAGGATAATGTGAAGCACGTGAAAGGGGACAAAGCCGGGGACCCATTTATTTTGGAGCAATGGCAAAAAGATGATATTATAAAACCGCTTTTTGGTTGGAAGCACAAAGATACTGGGCTAAGAAAATATACAAGTGCATACATTGAAATTCCAAAGAAAAGCGGTAAATCATTTTTGGCCGCATCAATTGCGTGTGTGTTTATAGATATAGAGCGTGAAGGGGGCAGTGAAATTGTTGGTGTTGCTTGGGGTCGCAAACAAGCGGGATTGGTATTTGAAGCAACAAAACAAGTTATTCAGAAATCACCACGTTTAAAATCAAAGTGCAATATTTACCGTAATTCAATAACCGCACCGGACCACATCGGCGGGTTGAAAACCTATCAAATATTGTCTAAAGAAGCCGGAGGTGAAGATGGAATAAACCCACAGTTGGCAATCATTGACGAATTGCACGTACACAAAAACAATGAGGTTCTTGAAATGGTTGAAAAATCACAAGGGGCAAGAAAACAACCTTTGAGTTTTATAATTACAACGGCGGGCAGTGATTTGTACGGCATAGGATACCAACGACACGAACAAGCCATTGATGTGGCAAAGGGAATTGTTGAAGATGATTCACAACTTGTGTGCGTGTACGGTGCGGATAAAGATGATGATCCTTTTGCAGAAAGTACTTGGAAAAAAGCAAATCCGAACTACAACATATCAATTGGCAAACGGGCTTATGAAAAAGAAGCAACCAAAGCAATGGTAAGTGCGGCAAGTTTGAACAGTTTTAAAAGGTATTATTTGAATCTGTGGACACAATCCAAAGATGGTTGGATTAATGACGAAATATGGAACGCAAGCCAATGGGATTTTGATGAAGAAATTTTAAAAGATTACCCGTGTTTTGGTGGCTTGGATTTGTCATCACGTTCAGACATCACGGCGTTTTCTTTGGTGTGGCAAATCGAAGATAAATTTTATTCAAAGAATTGGTTTTGGTTGCCGGAAGATAAGGGGACACAATCGGCGGACAAAAATAACATTCAATATCGTGAATGGGTTCGTGATGATTTGATTGAAGAAACAAGTGGAAACGTGATTGATTACGATTTTATCATTCATAAAATGGGGGAGTTGAGAAAAGAATATGACATTAGAACCATTGCATACGACAATTGGAACAGCCATCACATTGCTCCAAAGTTGATTGATGAGGGGTTCGACTTGGTAGAGTTTAGACAAGGTTTCAAAAGTATGACCGCACCAACAAAAGAAATGCAAGCGGCAATTGAAAGTAAAAAATTCAATCACTTTGGGAACCCCGTATTGCGGTGGATGGCCGGGAATGCGGCGGTGAAATCAGATCCATCGGGAAACATCAAACTGGAAAAAGATATAAAAACACCCAATAAAAAAATAGATGGGTTGATCACCAACATCATGGCGTATGGTTTATGGCTTGACGGCGGTGATTCGGGTTCAAGTTATTTGGAGCAAGGGAATTTGTATATAATGTAAGAAAATGAAAATACCAAAGAAAATTTATGATGTATTAAACAACAAGAAAAATTTTGATTTCTTGTTTTTAGAAATGTTAAAAGAAAACGCGAGTGAAGATGCTTATGATTTAGCGCTTGAAATGGTGCGAGAGTATGCCCCAAATTTTCGGCATTACAAAGATTTTGACAGTTACCGGGTGATTTTATCAACCAATAACAACAAAGAAATTGAGGTACCAAAGGAAATAATTGAAGCGGTCACGGCTGGGATTGATGATTTATTTCATAAGCATTTGAAAAAAGTGAAGATACGCAAAATGGCGTATGATGCAACCGTTTTGGAGATCAACAAATATTTGCCAAACTACAAACCACACCGGAATTATCAAAGTTTTAAGGCCTTGCAATCAATTAATTTCAAGAAAAAGAAATAAATGTAAGGGTTTTTTTAGTTAAATTATTTACAAATAATTAAAATATCATTAAACACTTTTGCAATAGTGAAATTTTTGGGTCTTGAGATTAAACGAATAAATCCGTTTTTAGCAGAAAAGAAAGGGTTTTTAAATGCAACCTTTGGTGGCGCGGTTGGTAGAACACCGGTAACAGAAACCACGGCAATGGGATTGTCAGCATATTGGGCGGGTGTTCGTAGAATTACGGAATCTGTGGCCATGTTGCCCGTTGAAGTGTTTAAAAAGGCCAACGGAAAACGTGAGATGGTAAGCCATCCAGTTGAATATCTTTTAAACGCGGAAGCAAATTTTGAAAGTATTTCTTTTGATTTCACACAAATATTGATCACATCGGCCATCAACCACGGTAATGGTTTGGCCATCATTGAACGTGATTCATTCGGAACACCTACGGCGTTGACAAATGTAAGCCGTGAAATATGTGAACCTTTAAAATATGATGATGAAATATTTTGGAAGGTTGAAATAAAACTTGCGTCAAACAAAACAGAAACACTACTTGTTGCGGATAGAGATATTATAAACCTTCGCGGGTTTGGTGTTGATCCCGTGGTTGGCATGAGTGCTATACAGATACACAAACAAAATCTTGGTTTAAGTATTGCGGCACAAGATTACGGAGCAGATTTTTACAACAAAGGAACACGCATTGATGGGTACATTGAATACGCGGGTACCTTAAAGCCGGAAACAAAAGACGCAATAAACCAACAATGGTCAGCCAATTATGGCCCAAATGGCACACGTGGAACGGCCATACTTGACGCGGGTTCAAAATATCACCGCATTGGGATGCCACCGGCGGATGCAGAATTTATCGCAACACGAAAGTTTCAGAAAAACGAGATTGCCACAATTTTGGGCATTCCTTCGTTTATGATCAACGAAATGGATGGGTCAACCTATTCAAACGTGGAGCAAATGGGTATTGAGTTTGTTACTTACGGCATTGGGTCATGGATTGAGAAGATTGAGCAAGAGTACAGACGAAAGCTATTAAAAGAAAACGAAAAAAGAGATTTCTATTTCAAGCACAATGTTGATCGTTTACTTAGAACAGATGTAAAAACAAAAGGTGAATATTACCGATTGATGACAGACATCGGAGCGTACACAATCAATGATGTACTTGAGTTGGAAGATAGAAACAGCATTGAGGGCGGTGATGAGCGCTATGTTCAAATAAACCGTATTCCGATAGATGACATAAAAACGTACTACAAAAAAGAAGATGGCGAGTTATAGCGATTACCCGGAAGCGGTTTCCAATAATGCCAAACGAGGTATTGAACTAAATGAAAAGGTTGGGAATAAATGCGCCACTGATGTGGGGAAGCGAAGAGGGCGTGATCTCTCGCAAAAAAAAGCGGTCAGTGAGGACACAATAAAAAGAATGTTTTCTTATTTATCGCGTGCGGAAGTGTACTACAACCCGGATGACAATGAAGCGTGTGGCACTATCTCATATTTGTTGTGGGGTGGCAAAGCCGGTTTAAGATGGTCCGAAAGTAAATTGAAAGAAATAGACAAAAATAGGAATATAATGAATAAAATAGATAGGTTAGTTGAATGCCGTGGTGTTGATGTAGAAAACAGAACGGCACAATTTGTAATTTCAACCGAATCGGTTGATAGACATGGAACGGTTTTTAAATTGGCCGGTTGGGAGTTAGAAAGTTACAACCGCAACCCAATTGTTGGATACAACCACGATGTGAGCGGATCAAATCCGGACACAATTATTGGAACATCACGAGTGTTTCAAGATGGTGATGTGTTGGTTGGTGAAGTGACATTTGAACGTGAAGGAAACAATCCATTGGCGGACAAAGTATTTAACAAAATGCAAGATGGTATTTTGAAAATGGCAAGTGTTGGAGCAATTCCACATGAGTACAGATATGGCAAAGGTGATGATGAGGATCGCGACACCGTATATTTCACACGCCAAGAGTTGATTGAATGGTCAATTGTTTCGGCGGGTTCAAATCGTGATGCTTTCAAACGAAGCACAGACCAAGTTGATGAAATTAAAAAATCACTTGAAGAAATAGTTGAAGAAGCACCGGTTGAAATGGGACTTGAAACTAAAGCAGATTTAAGAAATTTTGCAAAAGTTAAAATAGTTACAAAATACCTTTAATTAAATTATAACATTTGTAACATTAAATTTTTAAAAAAATGAGAAATAGTAAAACAATAAGAGAAGAAATCGGTGCATCTAAAAGCACTTTGGATGCTCTTGAAACATTGGTTACTTCTGAAAATAGAGATTTCACAGAAGAAGAAAAAGTATCTTTTGATACAAACATGGAAGAGTTATCACGTTTAGTTGATGAACTCCCAAAAACAGAAAAAATGGAAGAAATAAGAAAAAACGCGGCTAACCTTGGAGGTTCGCCCGTAGCAGTAGAGACAAAAGAAGAAAAAGAAATTGTAAGAAATTTTTCTTTTGGTAAGGCAGTACGTGCAGCATTCGGCGGAAAACTTGACGGTTTAGAAGCGGAAATGGCACAAGAAGGTGAAAAAGAAATGGCAGCAATTGGCCGTTCTTCTAACGGGATTGTGATACCATCAATGGTGTTAAATAGAGCAGTAATAACTGAAAACGGAACAACTGGTGTTGAAGCACAAAGTTTTGTTGATGCTGTTTACGCTAACACAATACTTGACGATCTTGGTGTAACACGTGTAAGCAGTACAACTGACCAACGTATTCCAATACTTGGAGCGGTAACAACTCAGTGGGAAACGGAAGTTTCTGATGCAATCGATGGCGGTTCAGCAATGAGCAAAAAAGACCTTGCACCAAAAAGATTGGCCGCATACGTTGATTTCAGTAAAGCCGCAGCTATGCAGGCTAACGAATCTATCGAAGCTGCTTTGAGAAACTCAATTGCTCAAGCGGTAGGTGCAAAAGTTGAATACGCTTTATTTACTGACGATTCAGCAAACGGGGCTTATGATTACTTAGGTAACGGAAAAACAGCATTGACCAATGCAGACATCACAGATTTGATGATGGCATTAGTTGAGGAAGTACAATCTAATAACCACAACCGTGGCAACTTAGGTTTTGCAATATCTAACGATTTGTTCACGGAAGTGTACACAGCTGCACAAGTTAGTGGCGTGAATCCTTTAATAATAAATGATGCAATAATGGGAGTTGCAGCGAAGTTTAGCAATCAAATTGCAGACATCACAAACCCTGCGGTTTATTATGGTGACTTCAGCAAAGTTCAAATTGCACAGTTCGGTGGCGTTGAAATCCTAATGGATCCGTACACACAAGCAATAAAAGGAACAAACAGACTTATTCTTAATTCTTATTGGGATGCAGCACTTGTACAAGATGCAGCCATAAGCGTAGGAACTTTCGGATAATTTTTTTAACTCTAATTTTATATACAAAGGGGGTGGGGTTAACCCATCCCTTTTTTTTTGCGTGATGATAAGAAATAAAAAAATAACAAGCTACACACCGGCGGGTGACTGGGCTTTGACATTAGTCGAAGCAAAACGACATTTGAACATTTTGGATTCGTCTTTTGATGATCTTATAAATGATTACATATCATCGGCACATGTAATGCTGTACAATGAAGCGGCGGTACTTGTAAAAGGTGCTGTAATTGGCTACATGGACCAATGGCAAGATTTCCGTGTTGATGTTGCACCGGTTGACACCGTGGCAATATATTACTATGACATTTCAAACGTTCGCACATTACTGGACACATCAAAATACATTTGGAACAATGGTCTGTATTCATATATTGAAATATTAGACAATGCTCCAAGTTTGAACGACCGTGACTGGCCAATTGAAGTTGAAATTGTAACACTTGCAAATACTGATGCAATGGTAAAACAAGCGTTGAGAATGATGGTTTCTGATATGTTTGAAATGCGACAAAATGAAATAATTGGAAGCGTTAAGCAATTGAACAGAGGGACACAATACCAAATTTCACTAATTAGCCAAAGGACAGAAATATGATGAACATCGGCCGATTGGATCGGAAAATAGTGATTGAGAATCAAACATTTTCAAACAATAGCATTGGGGAATACACATCATCATGGTCAGTATTTCACACAACATTTGCATCCATCAAAAAAGGTGGTGGCAATGAAAAGGTCGAAGCGGATCAAATAACGGCAACAAACAAAGTGCGTTTTAAAATACGTTTCTTTGATGGCATTACGGAAGCAATGCGGGTTGTTTACAATGGTGCATATTATGACATTATAGAAATCCAAGAATTGGACCGTGAGGGGTTGTTTTTAACAGCAATAAAAAAACTTTGAAACAAGAGTTTAAAATAGAGGGCATTGAAGCGGTTTCAAATGAAATCAAATCATTGGGCAATGATAAAATAAAGCGCCGCGAAATATTAAAAATATTGCGAAGGCAAGCAAAGCCAATGAAACAAGCAATGAAACAAAACGCACCGGAATCGGAGAATGTTATCATTGTTGGAGATGATTTGTTTTATCCGGGCAACTTAAAAAAATCTATTGCAATCAAAACATCACCATCAAAAAAATATCCAAATGTTTTGGTGGGCCCAAGGTACGGAAAAGGTGCAAAAAAATATGATGGTTTCTATGCTTTTTGGGTTGATTTGGGTATTGGAAAACATAAAGCAAACCCAACGGGCGGCAAAAATTTTATTCAAAAGACGTTTGCGCAAACGGGAGAAGCCACGTACAAACATGCAAGTTCACAATTAAAAAAATACATTGATAAAAAAGCTAAAAAATTAAACTTATGAAAATTGAATTAACACAAGATTATGCGGTAGTGACAAGGGTATTACCGGAAGGAACACAGATGAGAGTTTCCAACAAACTGGGCAAAGAATTGATTGAATTGGGTGTTGCAAAAAACTTTGATGGGTACACACCGGAAGAGGAGGTTGAACACATCGTTCAAATAGCAATGGACAACGAAGAAAAGCCATTGCCAAAAGTTAAAAAAGTTACAAAAAGAAAAAAGGCAAACGATTAAGTTTGCATTAATAAAAAGAAAAAATTATGGCAAGCACTGGAATCCTTAACGGAACATTAGCAAAAATACAAGTGGGCGGTGTAACCGTTGCACATTTAACATCAAATAGTTTGACATTTGACCATTCAACACGCGATTCGAGCAGCAAAGACTCGGCGGGATGGAAAGAGAGTTTGGAAGGACAAAAGGCCTTTAGCGGTTCAGCCGAAGGATTTTTTGCAGAAGATGCAACATACGGTTTCACTGACCTTTTTGATGCATTCGCATTAAGATCACAAGTGACCGTGACATGGACCACAGATGTGGCCGGTGATGTCGAGTACAGCGGCGCTTGCTACATCACATCTTTGGAAAGAACTGACGGGCTTGAGGAATCAAGCACATTTTCTGTATCACTCGAAGGAACTGGTGCAGTGACAAAAGCAACTGTTTAGGGAGCAGTTTTATTTAGTTTAGTACATACTAAGGGGTGGGTTTTGCCCATCCCTTTTTTTATATAAAATTATGATTAAAATTAAAAACAAAGAGTACAAATTTAAATTCGGTTTTCGTGCAATATTATTGTTTGAAAAAGAAACGGGTCAACCAATTGCGGAATTGGGTGAGAACATCAAAATGGCGGATGTGGTCGATATTGCATATTGTGGTATGAAGTCCGCGGGCGAAAAAATCACAAAGGATTTTATTATTGATGCTATTGACGATGATATGTCACTTTTGAATGTGTTCACGGATGCAATGTCTCATGATATGGCAGCAATGAACGTGATGAAGGGCGAAGCAAAAAAGTAAATCAACCGTTGATTAATTGGATAAGGGGTTTTGTATTGGGCGTGTTGAATCAAACCCCGTTATCCTTAAATGATTACTCACTGGTTGAGATTAAAGATGCGTTTGTTGGGTACAAGATAAACCAACAAATCAATGAACGCATTTCATGGGAAACAGCACGTTTTATTTCTTTTGTCTCTTTGAAAGCGGCCGGGAATAAAAAAATGAAAAACCCAAATGATTTGATGGTATTTGATTGGGAACAAAAAGATACTAAAAAAGGCACGAGGGGCAACAAATGGACTAAACAAGAAATTGAAAAACTGAAAAAAGAAAAGCCCGGATGGTTTAAATAAAAAATGGCAAAGAAAAGTGTAAATTTACGCATAGGGTGGGACATGAAGGCGTTTTCAACGTCATCGCAAAACCTTTCAAGATCGCTTAAAAAAACGGGCGGCAAAATGAAATCCATCGGCAAATCAATGTCGATGTCATTGACCGCACCAATTGTCGGCCTTGGTGGTTTAGCCGTTAAAACGTTTGCAGATTTTCAACAATCAATGGCCAAGGTGCAAGCCATAAGCGGTGCAACGGGTGATGATTTCGAGGCATTAACAAAAACCGCAAAAGACCTTGGAATTTCAACAAGGTTTGCAGCATCGGAGGTTTCCGAATTGATGTTGAACTATTCAAAACTTGGTTTTTCATCGGATGAGATTCAGAAAATAACGGGGGCAACACTTGATTTGGCACTTGCAACCGGTGAAGATTTGGCACAATCTGCATCGGTTGCTGGGGGTACATTGCGTGGTTTCGGTTTAGAAGCTGGTGAAATGACAAGGGTCACTGATGTAATGGCAAGGGCATTCAGTGGCTCGGCATTGGATTTGCAGAAATTTCAAAACTCAATGCCAAAAGTTTCAGCGGTTGCATCGAGTTTAGGAATAACACTTGAAGAAACAACTTCAATGCTTGGTGTTTTAGTTGGTAAAAACATACAAGCAACAACGGCTGGAACTGGTTTAAAAAATATATTCTTAATGACAAGAAAGTCAGGTATGTCATTTAAGGATGCAATGGATAAAATAAACAATTCTATTGATCCACCAACAACTGCATTGAATATGTTTGGCAAAGAAAATGCAACTGTTGCTGTTGCACTTGCACAAAGTGGTGATGCAATTACTGAAATGAATGCCAAACTATCTGACACAAGTGTTACTGCATCATCAATGGCCAAAATTATGGATGACACACTTGAAGGGTCAATGATGCGTTTAAAATCCGCAACGGAAGGATTGGGTATTTCATTCGGTGAGGTTATGGCACCGGCTGTTGGTGCAGCGGCAAACTTTATTTCAGAAATTGCAATGAAGTTTTCAAACTTATCGGAAGGAACAAAGAAAACAATTGTTGTGATTGCTGCATTAGCGGCGGCAATTGGACCATTGATTTTTGCGGTTGGTGGATTGACAACAGCATTTGCGTTTTTAGCTGCAAACCCTATTATTTTGATAATTACGGGTATTATTGTGGCAATAGGTGGATTGGTAGCTGCATTCATATATGTGAAAAACAACGCACAAGCGTTTGCAGATTTCTTCTACAATATTTGGGTTAAAATTGCAAACGGGTTTATTGATAGGGTGAAAGTAATGGCATCCGCTGCATTGAAATTGGCGGGAATGGTTGGCCTTGATATTGGGGGTGGAATAAATGATTGGTTAGATTCCTTTAAACTTAAAGCACGAGAAAGCACAAAGGATTTTAAAAGTTTAAAAGAAACGGTAAAAGATGTCAAAAAAGAGTTTTCACAATCAATTCCAACACCGGGACTTGACACACCAACACCTATACCAACACCAGATCCGGACCCAGACGATGAAAAGGATCTTACAGACAAACAACAAAAAAAGCGTATTGGTAAACTAAAAAGAGAACTTTATCAAATTCAATCCGGGATAAAAAAAATAAGCACCACACCAATTTTACCCGTTGTAGATGTTGAAGGAATTACAACAAGTTTGGAAAAAATGGGGCAAGAGGGCGTTCATATATTTGAACAAATGGGGCGTGAGATGGGTGCGGCATTAACGACTGGGTTGAAGGATTTAGCAACGGAAGGTTTGGTTTCTTTTGGTCAATTTTTGGGGGATGTAATGTCCGGCGGTGATATGACAATACAAGACTTTGGTCGCGGGTTGCTTGATTCCATTGGTAAGTTTATGGGGCAATTTGGTGAAGCAATGATTGCAATGGGTATTGCACAAACATTGTTGGATGCATCAATAAAAACGGGCAATGGTCCGGCGGCTATCATTGGCGGTATTGCATTGGTTGCGGCGGGTGCTGCACTATCCAATTTGAGCAAAAAAGGAGTTGATAAAGGCGGCGGCGTAACGGACACCGGCGGTGGCGGTGGCGGTGTAAATTTCAACAACCAAAACGGTTCACCCGGTTACATGATGCAACTCGAAACAAAGGTATCCGGGCGTGATATTATACTTGTGCAAGAAAGAGAAAGAGCATTTAAACGATGAGCGAAATAATTTTTGAATCACAATTTTACAGTTTATCCGATCACGATTATCGTGTTCGATTATATGGCAAAAACTATGTTGGCTTATATGCGGAAATCATTGGGGGAACGGGCAATGTGTTTTATGTCCAAAATGATTGGCGTGATTTCCTACAAGTTGGGCAAAGTGTAAATTTTGGAGATGGTCCGGGACCTGCAATTGTTGCGGCATACGAAACACGAGTGTTGGCGGATGGTGGCATATTTGAAAATGAACAGTGTTTATTGGATTTTTTAAGCGATGGGGCAACCGTTGTTTCATTTACTTACAATGCCGCACAGAACCGCACGGAAATAACACTAAATATTGCCTACGATTCGCAATCAATCATTCAAAACGATGTGACTGGCACAAGCAGTTTCATACCCACATTTAGCCCAGTGATTATTGACTTGGTAAATAATTACAAAAACTCAGACGATTACCTTTTAAGCCCATTAATGACATCAAGTGTTGATGTTACATACGGCAATGTGCAAGAAGATCGCACGGGTGTTGATACGGCGTTTTTTGATAGGTTTATAGACTTGTATCTTCAAAGCAATGACGATGAACTTCGTTTGACAATTGAAAAAAATGAATCCGGCTACAAATTAGAGTGGGCCGGTAATTTAGTCATGGACTTGATACAGTGGTCTAATGAAAACAGCCCGCGCGAATACGTATTTCGGGTCATTGATGGGATTGACAGAATCAAAGATGTTGAGTATGTTGGTGATGTTGCAAATTTACAAAACCGAAAAATCAAAGATGTTATTTTTGATGTTCTTGAATTGAATGGGTTGACAGAGTTTTGGAGCGATTCAGACATTTATCTTCGCGAGAGCGTAGAGTATGTAGCCATTGACGTTGTGGGTGTAAATGGGAGCGATAGTTTAATTGATTACACATATTTATACGAAAACCTATTGATGAACAAAGAAGCGCAATCAAAAGATGACCGCGTGTTTTTGTCCGGATATGATATACTTTATGGAATAATGGAAATGTTATCGTGCAGAATGATGCACACAAACGGCCATTACTATATGCAGCAAATAAGAAATTACGATACAATCACAATCGTAAACCGTGACTATGTAAAGGGCAGAACGTACAACCAAGGGAATTACATCCATTCAAATACATCTATGCGTGTTTTGGCGGGGGGTACGTTTGGTTATATGTACGGGATAAAGCAAGCACGAATTGAGAGCGAAAACAAAGACATTATAAACATCGGACAATTACCGCCGGGGCAACGTAGAATTGCAATATTTCAACCGGGAACACCGCCGGCTTTAAACATAACGCCGCCAATAAATCAAAATATTGGCAATATACAAGGCGGTGCAGCCGCGGGGCAATTTATTAACGTGCAATTTGATTTATTATTTACGGGATCTCGCGGGTTGGTATTTGATTGTGATATGGATGTTCGTTTATATGTTTACGAATCAAACGGCAATAAATATTTGAAAGGTTCGGATACTATTGCGCCATATTGGGGCGATTCGGCAACAACTACAAATAAATTTTATTCCAAAAAACTTGCATTAACCAATAGACAAAGTTTGTTTAGACAATTGGTTAAAATGACAACACCGGTTATCCCTTACGAGATGGAAGGTGTTGTTGTTGCGGTTGAACTGGTTATTGTAACAGCAAGGCAACTCCCTTCGTTGAGTTCAGTTGTTATGAATTTAATGAATGTGTTTGTTTCAATTCCCGAACAAACCGAAAACACACTTGAAACCATATCCGCAACAAACCCGAATGTAAATTTCACAAAGGATTTGCAAATGAATAATTTGATGATCAATGAAGGGAATGCAGCGGTGCAAGTAAACAATTTAACAGTTGATGAAAACTACAACGGCGGTGCATTTTCGCCAAAAAATGGAAGTGATTGGGATGGAAATTTTGATGTCAATGGCAATTTAAGTGTGTTGCGAATTATGGAAGCAGTGAGCATACAATACAAGCCATTACAGAAGTATATGGGCGGGTTTGATGGCATTTATTACCCATTTGAAACAATACCATACAATAACGCCGTATTTGCTTGCAGTGGCTTGCAAATAAACTATTTATCAAATGAGGTATCCGGCGAATGGTTTGAGGTGCTTATTTCACGTGTTGGGTTATCGGGTACGATAACGGGTAAAGATGGCGAAGAATACGATCCAAATGAAAGTGAACTTTTGTTTAGAACGGCCCGCGAAAATGATCGCGGTGTTGGTATTCTTGAGGATGATTTATCACCCACAACCGGCATCACATCCATCACCATTGATTCAACGGGTGACATCCGCATAGGTGACGCAGTGCAGTTTATGAGTGACACGGGTGATGTGCTTCTTGAAGTTGTATCAACGGTAGATTTAGACACCGCCGGAACGGGTCAAACGTTGGGGGTTGAGAGTTTTAATTTAGCCAACACAATTCCATCCGGTTCACGTATTGTTTACGGGTATAAAAAAGTAGATTATGCGGAACGTGTACGGGCCAAATTATTTCAAATGGAAGGAAGTGCATTGGCTCCAACATCCGAAAGCGGAGGGGATTATTTCCAAAATGGTGAATTTATGTTTCACGAATCGTATTTGTATTGGCGCGATGGGAATGGAGATTATCACAGATTACAAGGTAACACACATCATCCGGATTGATGCCATCAATGCCAAAGCGGGTGCACTCAATTAAGGAATACAACCCAAGGAAAGAAAAACAAAATTGGTTGAAAAATCAAGAGGATTTGAAGTTTTACAACACCCAAGCGTGGCGAAAATTATCATTGTCCTACAAAATGAAACACCCGGTGTGTGAGGTTGACGAATGCACACAACCATCTTACTATACGGACCACATTATTCCGGTTGCCGATGGTGGTGATAAATGGGATACCGAAAATTTTCAAGCCCTTTGCAAAAGTTGCAACGGATCAAAAACCGCCAAACAAATAAAAAGGTAAAATTTTTTACACATCATTTTTTTGCACATTTAGCATATTTGCACTAAATGATAGGAGATGCCGTATACACATTATTAAACGTTTCAAGTGTGACAAGTTTGGTATCACAATTGAACTACGGTATTGCGGCACAAAAGGACTTGTTCCCGCGTGTAATAATCACCGAAAGTGGAACACCGGAAAATTTCAAAGATGGGTATAGTATTATAAACCATGATGTTGAGATAAATATTTACGCGTCAAAAGGGAAAGACGGCAACGCGGGTTTCTTGGAAGCATCAAACATTGCTGATGCAATAGAGACGATACTATACAGATACAAAGGCATTGTAAACGGCAAAGACATTCGGCAAACATTATTGAGCAACACGGAAATTTTGTTTGATAACGCAAGCCAATGCGCGCGGATCATAATGGAATATTCAATCAGAGAAAGCAAGGGTTTACCATCGGGTTTTGTGGTTTCACAATCGAATATTCAAATAGTAACGGAATCAAATAACGACATAATAAAAGAATAAAATGAGTATAAAGTTTTCAGAATTTACAGCGGTAACGGATTTTACCGAATTGGTAGGACTTTCGGCAGCCGATAATGGCAAAATCACAAAGGATAATTTAAAGTTGGCATTGGGTGTAATAACACAAACACAATCTGATCACATAAATCAAACATTGATTGATGTGGCGGCGGTAACTGTCAAGGCAAATATTAATTTATCACTAATACAAATGTTGAGTGCGGATAATACTGGAGATGGTCAACTCTTAAATGTTACAACGGCGGAACGTGATGCAATATCAAATCCAAATCCTGGGTTGATGATATTCAACACCACAACAAATGTCACTAATTTCTTCAACGGAACTAATTGGGTTTAAATGAGTTTGTACGGTGATGCAAGCATATTGATGTTCCCAAGTGGGTACAAGGAGGACAAACTATACAGTTTAAAACCAACTGATGGAACGGGTGATTTATCGTTCGCAAGGTCAAGTTCAGCAACAAGGGTAAATGAGCAAGGATTGATTGAGGAGTATCTTTTAGGCAGCGAGTTAATAACTAATGGAGATTTTGCTACAAATTTAAACTTTTGGTCTACAAGTTCTTGGTGGGTATGGAATGCGTTAGGGGCATACCATCCAAGCGCCACAACACACAAGCCATTGTATCAACAATGTGCAGTTGTTGGTAAGCAGTACTATATAACATTTGACATAAATATTGTCTCTGGCAAAGCAAAGTTTTCTTTGGGGTCAAGTACTGGTTCTACTACTCAAGTGATAGCTAACAACTTGCAGACTGGTAGTTATAGTTATTTAGTAACGGCAGCGGCTGAGTATATAGTATTCAATAGACAGCAAGGATTTAACGCTGAGTTTTATGTGGACAACGTAAGCGTCAAAGAAGCACAAACAAACAACGTTCCTCGCATAGACTATACTGGCGGCGGCTGCGGTAAGCTATTAATCGAACCGCAGAGAACGAATTATTTTCCAGAAAGCAACAATGTTTATCCAACGGCTTCCTCAAAAACTGCTAATGCCACATCAAGCCCAGAGGGTTTGGAAAATGCTTCTTTGTATGTTGAAAATACTGCGACAACAAGTCACGGAGCAATAAAAACTGCAATTTTCCCAACACTTGGAAACACTACCTACACTTTTTCAGTTTTTGCAAAAGCAAAAGAACGAAAATTTTTGAAGATGTCACTTTACGCAAATTCAGCGATAACTAACGCACAAGGATTTGATTTAGAAAATGGAACAGTAACAGATAGCGATTCCAGTATTGAAGATTTTGGCAATGGTTGGTATAAATGCACAACAACAAAATCAATTAATAATAGTACTGGGGGGTATAATTTTGCAGCAATTTATACTGGCACTGATGCAACTACATATTTTTATCAAGGAGATGGGACAAGTGGATTTTATTTATATGGCTTTCAACTTGAACAAGGCGATTTCGCATCTTCATACATACCTACAAGCGGCACAACCGTAACACGCACACAAGATACAAGTTCGACAACATCAAGCAATATAGCAGCAGCTATCAACTCAGAAGAGGGGGTTCAATTTATAGACTTTGATAGATTTGATATAGATGGACAAGTTAATTCTTTTACGTTAGCACGCTCTTTCCAACCTTCTAATAATTACATCATAATAGCTTATCGGACTGATAGAATATTGGGGTATATAAGGTCGAATGGAGTTTATCAAACAACGATGGTTGCATACGGCACTTGGACAATGCCGAGAATTAAGGTTGCTTTCAAATGGAAGGTAAACGACTTTGCTTTATGGATAAACGGAGTAGAAGTCAAAACAGATACAAGCGGCACAACTTTCGCAGCAAATTCGCTTGATACAATAATTTTTAGCGGTGCAACCAACCAAGTAAACCAACAATTTAACGCAAGAATAAACGCCATAGCAGTATACGACACTGCACTATCTGATGAAGATTTAACGACATTGACAACACTATGATATTCAATAAATACGAATTTGAAAGCGAAGCTAAATGGCTTGAGGTCAAAAAGACCTTATACATTACGGAAATAATAGATGACGAAGAGGTCACATATTTACGGCCCGAAATAAATTCCATTGTTGAAATTGGTTTCATTTGCTTTGCTTGGAGCGAGGGAGACGAACCAGAATGTATAGACCAAAGTACAATGTTTGCGGTGGATATGCTATTGAATGAACCGTTTGAATCATTGGATCAATATATTGTATGGCCTTCACCCGTGGGAGTACATACCTTTGGCGGTGATGACAGTTTATACCTTGCAGGATTTTGCAAGGTTAACCCGGATAGCCCTTATTGTAAAATTGACGAATAATGAAAATTTACTTGAATAACATATTGACAGCATTACTACTATTTTTTGCTCCAATCAAAGGAATCATTTTGATTGTTGCATTGTCCACAATATTGGATACATCATTTGGATTGTGGAAAGCCTACAAAATAGGCGAGAAGATAACAAGCAAGATATTTAGATACGGCTTAGTACCGAAATTGGTAAGCTATATAGCCGTGATTATGCTCGTATACGCTTCAGATGTCTTTATAATAAACGCTTTAACAATGACGGTTGTGAGCGTTGATTTTATGGCAACAAAAGTGATTGCATTGGTGTTGATATCCATTGAAGTGAAATCAATGGATGAATCATTTGTAGCGGTGAAAGGGTATTCATTTATTGACAAAATAAAGGCAATCATTTCAAAAATGAAAAACGTTCGCAAACAATTTTGAAACAATACGGCGAACCAAACGAAACGGGGGCCGGGTATTTGGTCACAATCAACCTACCATATCCAATGCGGTTGGCTTGGGATTTAGACACAAAGGTGAAGCGTATGAGATGCCACAAATTGGCCGCGGATGCTTTTCTAAATGTGTTTGATGATCTTCTTGCACATTATGGTATGGCCGAAATTGAAAGGCTGGGGATTGATTTATTTGGCGGTTGTTTCAATTATCGCAAAATGCGTAACGGGTCGAAATGGTCCAAACATTCTTGGGGCATTGCCGTTGATTTAGATCCGGCCCGAAATAGGTTGCGCGAAACATCAAAAACGGCACGATTTGCACGGCCGGAATACAAACCAATGATTGATATTTTTTATGCTCACGGATTCATAAATTTGGGAGTAGAAAAAAATTATGATTGGATGCATTTTGAACTAAACACATGAAAAAAAATATTTACCTTGACGCATTTAACAACCACCCACAGCATGAAAACGAATATAGAAAAGATTATTTTATTCGCTTATCTGACATCATTGGGAAAAACCCGCTGACGATCAAACAGCAATTCGGGATTTACAAATCAAAAATTGATGTGTATTGTGACAATGCCGGGGTTCCAACTAAAAATGTAAAACACGGTTGGGTAAAAACAAAAGACACATCACTATTTTTTACAAACCCGGATTATGAAGGGGCGGTATCGTATGAAAAAATACGTGAAAAACTCATTGATGATTTAAAAGCATACTCACCAAAATATCCAAAAATAAAACGCAACAAATCAAAGGATGGTCATTTGTTGGTCATTGATCCGGCGGATGTACACATTGGAAAACTTTGTGAAGCATTTGAGACTGGTGAAGATTATGACACAAATATTGCGGTGCAAAGGGTAAAAGAAGGGGTGCAAGGTATTATTGACAAATCACAAGGGTTTAATATTGACAAAATACTTTTCATTGGCGGCAACGATATTCTTCACATCGATAGCCCCAAAAGAACAACAAGCGCGGGTACTCCACAAGACACTGACGGGATGTGGTATAGTAATTTTTTAAAGGCCAAACAGATATACATTGATGTACTTGAAATGTTGCTTCCAATTGCGGATGTTCATTTTACTTTCAATCCATCAAATCATGATTATCAAAGCGGGTTTTTTTTGGCGGATGTCATTCAAACGTGGTTTAGAAAAAACAAAAACATCACATTTGATTGCTCAATTGCACACCGGAAATATTTTGCTTATGGGTTGAATATTATCGGCACAACACACGGCGATGGGGCAAAGGCTCAAGATTTACCTTTATTGATGGCGGTTGAAGCAAAAGACCATTGGGCCACAACAAAACACCGGTATGTTTACACGCACCACGTGCACCACAAAACATCAAAAGATTACCAAGGTGTGACAGTTGAAAGTTTAAGATCACCAAGTGGCACAGATTCGTGGCATCATCAAAAGGGATACCAACACGCACCCAAAGCCATTGAGGGTTTTTTGCATTCTAAGGAACACGGACAGATTGCCCGGTTCACACATCTTTTTTAAGGCCAAACAAGAACATCACACCGCCAAATATAGCGGCCAAAGTAAAACCAATTTCATTGGATACGCCGCGAAACGCAATGTAATTTTGTAGCGTTCCAGTGATTACCATTGCAGCAACTGAAAAGAAAGCCAAGCAAATAAATAAGTTTGTTATGTGTAATTTTTTCATGATGTTATTTATTGTAAGATAATATTTGATTCTCTTTACATTGCCATATCTTGCAATCTTTCAATGTTTTACTTGTGTAGTAAACTTCACCAAGTACAGAAAGAACGTGCCATTTACCGTTAAGAAATTCAATATACCTTCCACTATAAACATCTTCGTAAACTCCATTTAATATTTTTTTTGTCTGTATCATGATGCGAATATAGTATAAAATTTTAGTACACAAACTATTTCAATAATATTTGTAAAATAATTATTCCGATCAGTACAACACTGGTTTTGCGGGATCGGGTAAGTTTTGACGATTTACGTTGCAATGCTACATTGTTTTCTTGTAGCACATCCACGTGCGTTTTAAGGGTGTTTAAATCACTTT
>ERZ1046568.1186-NODE-1186-length-19022-cov-43.961090_pt1 | contig 19022 bp, 18 predicted proteins | sample MGYA00383092_ERZ1046568 | MGnify/ENA primary metagenome ERZ1046568 (study PRJEB29581, sample SAMEA5548362) | metagenome | biome: marine; feature: coastal; material: water | depth 1 m | study: Short-term variability in the microbial, nano- and picoplankton... | reverse complement strand
TATATTTATATATAGAACAAGTTATAATTAATAAAATTTATGGAATCAAAATTTAGTATACCCACAGAAGAGATAGAGTTACCCTCAAAAGGACTCCTTTACTCTAAAGATTCTCCACTAGCATCTGGTAAAATAGAAATGAAATACATGACTGCTAAGGAAGAAGATATCTTAACAAATCAAAACTACATACAAAGCGGTACAGTAATTGATAAACTATTAAAAGCATTAATCATTAATAAAGATATTAATTTCGGTGATATCTTAATTGGAGATAAAAATGCAATTATGATCGCAGCAAGAGTATTAGCGTACGGTAAAGACTATAATATTAAGTATAACGGTGAGCAAGTTACTGTGGACTTATCTAAATTAGAAAATGAAAAGTTAAATGAGGAAAAATTTCAAGAAGGTATAAATTCTTTTAAATTTACACTACCTTCTACTGGAATTGAAGTTACTTATAAACTACTTACACATAGTGACGAAAGTAACATCGAAAGAGAGATAAAGGGACTTAAAAAGTTACACAAAGACGCTTCTCCAGAAATATCCACTAGGATGAAATACATTATTACTTCTGTTAACGGACTCACAGAACAAAAAGATGTAAGAAACTTTGTAGAAAATTATCTCTTAGCAACAGATGCTAGAGCACTTAGAGCAGACTATACTAAGAATCAACCTAATGTTGATATGACTTTTAAATATACCGATGAGGACGGCGTAGAGGAGGACGTTGATTTGCCCATTGGGCTCAACTTTTTTTGGCCTGACACAAGGGGATAAACTTGCAATCTACACTACTATCCATGAAATAGTTTTCCACGGTAAAGGAGGTTATAGTTGGAGTGAAGTTTATAATATGCCTATCTGGCTAAGAAAATTTACTTTTAACAAATTAAAAGATTGGTACGCAGAAAAGAAAGAAGAAAATGATCAAGCAGTTAAACAAGCAAATCGTAAAGCATCAAAAATAAAAAAACCTGCTTATAGGACTAGGGCTTCTAATAAATAGAAGCCTTTCCTATTTATATAAAATAACAAATTACTATAGTAATGGCTGAAGAAAGTATGGATGGTAAACCATTAAAGGATAATCTTAAAGAAGCTGCAAAAGCATTTGATAAAATACGTACACTCGGATCAGAATCAGAAGATATCTTTAAATCTATCGGTACTGCACTTACCGGTATGGCTCGTGATAGTAAAGATTTTAAAACACAGATAGGTTCCGCCTCCTCATTACAGACAGATCTAGCCACCCAGGCTAAGATTTTAGCATCAGTAAGCCGAAGTACTATAACAGATAAAAAAGAGATAGCGAAGTTTGAATCAGCTGCAGTTAAATTAGGTAAAACTAGATTAGCTTTAAACGCTAAAATAACTACTTTACAGCAATTAAGAGCAAACGCTGGCAAAGCTGAACAAAAAATACTAGATAAAACTATAGAAAATCTCCGTAACGGAGGAGACTATGCAGGTGAGATAGCCAGTAACTTTAAAGAAATTTCCGATGCTAACAAAAAACTAAATCAAGATACATCGTGGATAGAGGGAATAGCAGATGTAGCTGACGATTTACCTGTTGTCGGTAAATTCTTTGGGGACTTCAAAAGAGCAGCACAAGAAGCTCGGGAAGCTGGAGCAAAAGGTGGAAGCGCTTTAGCAGCAGGAGGTGGAGCAGTAGCTGGAGCAGTAGGAAAACTCGCACTAGCTTTTTCAGGCGCTACATTCCTTAAAGCTATCTACAAAACAGATCAAGATGTAGTAAATCTTCAAAGAAATCTGAACCTATCAGAATCCGCCGCAAGATCACTAGACAAAAGGTTTAGAGAAGTAGGAATTACTGTCAAGGGAATTTCTGGGGATGATCTGAGAAATGTTACTATGGCTGTGTCTGATCAAATGGGAGCAACCGCCGACCTTTCTGCTAAATCTGGGATTGCATTAGCTGTAATGACCAAAAAATTAGGTTTATCTGCAGAACAAGCAGCTTCCTTAGCTACATTTTCAGCTACTACTGGAAAAAATATTGAAGACGTACAAAAAGAGATAGTAGGTACAGTACAAGTACAGAATGTAGCGAACAATACATCTATAAGGTACCAGGATATAATGAAAGATATAGCTGGAGCCTCTGCAGCAACAAGGATGTCTGTTAAAGGAATGCCTGGAGGTCTTGCAAAAGCAGCCTACCAAGCAAGGAAACTTGGACTTTCTTTTTCCTCTATGGAGGGTATAGCTGATAATTTATTAGACTATGAATCTTCTATAGCTAATGAAATGGAAGCAGAACTGCTTATCGGACAAGATTTAGAACTTAACGGAGCAAGACAAGCTGCATTGAGAAATGACCTAGTAGGAATGTCTCAAGAATTAGCTAAGAACGGAATTACAGCAGCTAAATTCTCAGATATGGACCGTATACAGCAAGAAGCTGTAGCTAAAGCAATGGGTATGTCTAGAGAAGAGATGGCAGGTATGTTTGAAAAACAGAAAGCTATACAAGAACTAGGCGGAGGGGCAGATATGACTGTAGACGCAGCTGTAAGAAAGAAGTACGAAGAGATACAATTGATGGACGAAGGGGCTGCAAAAGAAAAGGCAATGCAAAAGCTACGTGATACTGCAGGAGCAAAAGAAATTACTAGACAATTAGAAACACAATCAGCAGCCGAAGCACAAGAAGAAGCCATGCAAGATATGACTGCTGCATTAGGTGATTTTTCTAAACTACTAATACCTGTAACAGCTTTCTTTCAAAAAATATCAACAATAGCCGGCGAAACATTTGTTTTTATAACCAAGATGGGTTCAAAAATGAAAGCACTTGGAGCAATAATGCGTGATGCTTTTAAACCACTGAGTAAGTTAAAAACAATTCCTACTCTAGCAATGAAACTTTTTGGAAAACTTGGAAAATTTTTAGGAGGATCTTTTATTAAAGCAGGTGCAAAAGGAGGATTTAAATCACTTCTTAAAAAAATACCTATTTTAGGAGCTTTAGTAGGTCTTGGATTCGCTGCAAAAAGAGCAAAAGAAGGAGACTATTTAGGCGCAGGATTGGAATTCCTATCAGGAGTAGCATCTATATTCCCAGGAATAGGAACTGCTGTTTCTGCCGGTTTAGATGTAGGGTTAATGGCAATGGATGCAAATGGCGTAACAGGCAAGAACTCTAAATCAGCAATAAAAAGAAGAAAAGATCCTTCATCATTTGTTTATGAGGAAAAAGATGTAAAACTAGATGACTTTACTATTAGAGCTAATCCTAAGGATACAATTACGATGGCTGGTGGTACTAAACTAGGAGGTAATGTAGAAAATCTATTACAAGAATTAATACATATTGTAAAACAAGGTGGAGATGTCTACCTTGACGGCAGTAAAGTAGGATCAGCACTAGCTTTAGGAGCTAAACTTAGTACTTAGTGCTATTTATATTATATAACGAACTTTAATAAATTATAAACATGTCATTATTAAACAAAGTAAAAGAATCAGTACTAAGCCTAAAAGGTCAAACACCTAGTAAAAGAGAGGGTGCTAAAATTACATCAACTCTACATGCCAACTCATCAATAACAGACAATCCAGATATTCTGGCACAGCAATCTAAATTGAGTCTAAAAGGTCTTAAACCTAGCAACAATTACTTAGATAATTTACCTGAGAAAGGAGTACGTACTAGAGCTATCGACGGAACAGGAAATAACTAGTAATTAATTATTAAATTTTAAAGCATGCCTTTAATAGATTTAAATACTAATCTTAAGTCCTTGACTTATGGTGAGTTTGGAAGCACTGAGCCTTTAGTAGTAAAGGATATTAATGCTAATCCAAGCCCTAAGGGTATAGCCTTGGAAGGATCTAAAAGGATAGATGATTTAAAAAGAATAAGCAAACTACTAACTCAAACTCCAGCAGCATTAAAATTTGCTTCCAATCAGGCAGCATTAGGAATAATAGAAAAAGGAATTCAAAACCCTGATGCTGGTTTCGGCAAAAAGCTTTTAGGAGGAGTCGTAGGTACCGTAACTAAATTAGCTTCAACTCTAGCACAAGTTCCTGTTTCAGGAACTGGTTTACACTTCGTAGAAGGTTTTGCAGGAAAAAGAGGGTACTTACCAGGCGTTAGAGGACATATAGAGTATAAAAACAAAGTACCAAATGCACTATACAACAAAGGCACTAATAATATAACAACAAAAGGTAGATTAGAAAACCCAGAGGATAGTACGTTTAGAGGTAAAATACTCACCACTTATGTAGATAAGTTTGAAGATTCTGCAGCAGATGGTATTAAATTAAAAGATTTATACAATCCTGCAACTACAGCTCCAACTATTATATCTAAAACAGATAGAAATAAACCAGAGCAGTTAAATAAAAATAAAATTGGTTCTGAATATACAGTCCTTTACGTTTCAGCAGAAAATAGAAGCCACGGATACGAACAAGCTAATTTTGGTTTTGATAGAAACAAATATAGTGTTAATCTGAAGAGTAAACTACTAAGGGATAAAGATAGTAAAGATACTACTATAGAAGTAATAGATAGAATAAATGGGCTAGGTCCTATTATTGGAGATTTATCTAAAGGTACATCGATTATCGACCCAAATGATTTTGAAAATCAATACTATAAGGATCTAATTGATTTTAACTTTAAAGTTATAACCCCTAGAAGAGGTAAAGAAGATAACTCAGAAGTCACCTACCTACCTTTTAGGGCGTTTATAGATAGCTTTAGCGATAGTTTTACTGGTAACTGGAATGATCATAACTATGTAGGTAGAGCAGAAACTTTCTATTCCTACGGAGGATTTAATAGAAGTATAGAGTGTTCCTTTAAAATAGCAGCAAATACCAAAGAAGAAATACTCCCTTTATACCAAAAACTAAACCTTCTAGCAGGAACAACAGCACCTACATACGTTGGAGGAGGTTATATGAGAGGGCAGATAGTATCTTTGACTATAGGGGATTATTTATCTGATGCTACAGGAATAATCACAAGTGTGTCATTAACATGGAATCCAGATTATATCTGGCATACAGAAGGAATGGATGAAAAAAATGCAACTATAGGGACCAGTGAAGGACAGACAGAAACTAAAAAACTTCCAACAGTTTTAGATGTATCAATAAGTTTCACTCCTATACATCAAGATACACCAAGATACGGTAATGAATTTATAGGTAAACAGAATACAATATTTAAAGCAGAATTTTAACCCATGAATAGGTACAAAGATATTAAAACGTTATCAAATTCTGAAGGTTTTAACTACAGAAGAAATATTATATTTCCTGAAATAAAGGAATCTTTAAAAGACATATACGTTATCACTACTGCAGGTGATAGATTTGATACTTTAGCCCTACAGTATTATAGTGATTCATCTCTTTGGTGGATTATAGCAGGAGTAAATAAGGAAAAAAAAGACTCTTTAGTTGTAGCACCGGGAATACAAATCAGAATACCTATGGATGTTAATACCATTTTAGATGAATTTAACGAGCTCAATAATGATAGGTAGATGGCAGAAAGTAAATTAATATTCGGAGGCCCTTTAAATAAAGAAGCAGCTAACCAACTTAAACTAAGGCAAGAACTACTCTCCAAAGAAAGCAGATCAGTAGAAGAAACCTCTTTACTTAATAATAGAGGAGGATGGGTAAAAATAACTTCCGGCGTAAACGAAATTTTAGGTACAGAATTTAAAGAGCTTCAAGAGAAGGTATACGGAAAAGACGTAAAAGCTTCACAAGATGCATTATCAACATTTAGATCTAAAGGATCAGACGATGCCGTAAATTTTGTTCTTAGCGGTGGTGTATTAAGGCAAGAAATGGACCCTGAAAAGCCACTACGTACATATATGAAAGATGGGTTAAATCTAGTAGACGAAAAAGCTAGTAGTTACTCCAATACAGAAAGAGGTTTTAGGTCTATGCCAGGAATAACTTCCTTTAAAGTAGCTTCTAAAAGTACCTATGGGGCACTAAAACAGATAGATATAGATATAAAGGTTAATACATTAGAAGATTTAAATATTATAGATAAGTTGTACTTTAAACCTGGATTTGATGTTTTAGTTGAATACGGAGCAAACGCTTATATAGATGAAGATGGAGAAGTACAAAGCCGTACTCGCTCTGTTTCAAAAAAGTTCTTGAAAGGAGAAGAGCTTATAAAAACACAGGATAAAGCGCAAGAATATAAACTAAAAACAGGCGGTAACTATGAAGCATTATTTGCTAAAGTAACTAATTTTTCTTGGGACTACGGTAATGATGGTAGTTACGATTGTAAATTAGTTCTTATTTCTAAAGGGGAACTTATGGAATCTTTGGAATCTACTATATACACAGCAAACGGTGCAGAGTTTAAAAAAATAGCTAAAAAAAATAACACTTCAGGATCTAAAACAAAATCCGGGGCAGATGTGAATGATGCTATATCCTCTTTACTCCAAGCTTGTATGTATAGCAGTGACTCTATTAAAGCACAATTACAAAAAACATACGGTATAGAAATCTATAGATCAGTAGAATTAAAAGCAGATAAAGAAGAAGGAGAAGCTGATGAAGATGATAATTCGGATAAATCCAAAAATTACCACTGGTATATTTCATTAAGAGACTTTATGCACTTATTAGATAAAGTATTTCTACAAAGAGGGGATGAGAAAGACGGAAAACCTTTTAATTTATCTACTACGTATTCAAAAGAACAGTTCTGTACTTATCATGAACATATGTCTATAGACCCTGGCGTGTGTTTTCTCCCATACATTGGCCCAGGAAAAGCTTGGTACCTTAATTCTGACGAATGGTACTGGCGAAATAGTTTTTTTGATAACCACTCTACACACGGGGGACTACCTCCAAAAGTATTCGAAGAAGCACATAAAAAACAAAAAGAAAAATACGGTGACGCTTATGACCCAAGATCTCCTGGAGCTATATGCTTAAATATAAATCATTTATTAGAGATACAAAACGGTTTTCTTGATGCAAACAAAGAAGACACTAAAGCATCCACATCAGTATTTACCTTAATACAACAGGTTCTAAATGACTGTGAAACAGCAATGGGAGGTATTAACTCCTTTGACTTACATTACGATGAGGATGATAAAGAATGGAGTGTTGTAGACAGAGCGATACCTGTTAAACAAACAGTTAAAACAGCACCTACTCTTAACATAGCCGGAACAGGATCGTCTATTACTAAAGTACAGATTAGTTCTAAAATCTCTAATGCTATCGTTAGCACTTTGTCTTTAAACGCTACAATATCAGACACTGTTAAACGTAAACATACTAATTTACTTCAATTTAACAAAAATCTTTATAACAGATACTCTATTACTAACCCTAACTTAATAAAAGAAAAGGTAGAAGAAGAAAATAAATCATTAGAGGAAATTATTGCTAAGATTGGCGGAGCATTTTCAAGTTATGCTCAAGGACATTACGATAGAAGTAAATTTTTAGATAATACGATTGATTATCAAAAGTATTCAATAATAAGACATGCGATAGAACAAGATGAAAAACGAAGAAAGAAAAAGCCAGCTGGTTTTTCTGGTTTAATACCAATAGAGCTTTCCTTCAGTACAGATGGAATAACGAACTTAAGAGTTGGAGAATCATTTCAAGTTAATAAAGGAATCCTCCCTAGTAGGTACGATGGTAAAGTTGGTTTTATAGTAACTCAAATAGAACAAGAAATAGGTAATGATAGTAGGTGGGAGACTAGTATAACTACTAGAATGTTTATGTTAGCATCAACAGACCCTACTGCTCCAAAACCAATAGTAAAGGAAAGACCGGTACCGGATACTACCAATGTAAATTATAGACCTAAGAATAAAACACGAAGTGGTGTTACAACTCCTACCAATACGCCTTGGAGTGCAGCATTTATATCCTACGTAGCGCTTAAAGGAGACCCATCATTCCCTAAAGCTCCAGCACATACCAAATATGCACAAGGAGCAAGAAGCGCTGCTAATTGGACAGCTCTACCAGCCAAGTCTACTAAACCTCAGGTAGGTGATATTATAATAAAAGGAAGAGCAGGTAATGCTCTAAACTTTAATTCTTCTAGATGGGGCGGAAAATCTCATGGGGATTTGGTTACGTATGTATCACAAATTGGAGACAGAAAGTTTCATGCAATCGGGGGTAATGTGATACACACAGTAAAGAAAAAATTCTTTAAAGCAGATTCAAACGGAAATTACGGAAACGGTATGGTAATAGTATTAAGACCTAAAGCAGCTGTAAACATAACTGCTATGGTACAAGCTGCTCTTGAAGAATGGCATATTTGGCATGTAGATACAGAGAACCAAAGAGTAGATCAAGAAACTATGGCTAATTATGATAAACCAAGATCTCCAATAATTTTTGATAGACTAAAAACTTATTGGGCTTCTGTAAATTGGAATAACTTTGATAAAGATATCGTATAATGTGGCTACCTGTATTTAAATACCTGTTAAAATTTGCTAAACTAGGAATGTTTGCATTCAAAGGGACTGGACAAGAGTATCAAGGTCCATATGTTGAAACAAATACCGGTAAGTTATATGCAGGTGAATCTCCTACAGATACCGGTTTAGAATTAATCTCAGTAGATAACAATGATATTATCTTTAATGGAAAGAAAACAATTCCTTTTGAATCTGAAACAGTATTACCTACTCCTGAAGATTATAATAGAGGATTCATGTTTAGATACTTTCTTAAAAACTTTACAACAGGTAAAATTATAGAAGTAAAAAAAGTTAACTATACAAAACTAATTAAAAAGAAATACTACAAAGGAGATGTATTGAAATGGATTTTAACTAAACCAGCAAAAGATATATTTAACCAAGGTTATTTATATAAAGGAGCAATAACTAGAAATAAAGCAAACACAAAAGAAGTATCTTTTAATATCACAGGGTTAGATACATATATTACAGAGTATGATAAATTCGTTAATATAGAATCTGATGTAAAAGGATTTAAATTTGAAGATTTACCTAAAAAAGAAAAAATTAGGGTAATTAAAAATCAAAGAACTAATCTTCAAAAACCACCAAAAGTTAAACCAAGAGCATTCTTAAGACCAGAGCCTGTAGATACTACACCAGCTCTCCCTATCTCACAATCTAATTCTTCATCTGGTGGAGGATCAACCGGTGGTGGTGGCGGCGGATTAAACCAATCCTTTGATGAAGTAATGAATGACCCTGATAATCAATCAATGGGTAACAACAATCTAACAAGTAATTCAGCAAATAACTATTATTAGTTTGTAATTCAATTTATTTTTCTTATATTATATAAAAGGTTATAATAATGTTTTATATAGTTGAGGAATCTTATAAGTTAGAACGCTTAGAAAAGCTAATGAGGCTTGGCTGCTATGTGGATATTATACCTACACACGATCTTCATCACCCTAAATTAACAACCACAGTAGCAGTCTATATAAGAATACTAAAAAGCCAACACGGCTATATAATTCCTATAGACCACGAAGAATGTATTAATGTAGATAAACAACGTATCTACGATATTCTTTCTAAGTGCAATAAACTATATACATTAGATAAGAAAAAATTACTCTATCATTTTAATTTACAGGGAGCAATAGATATATCTTTAGTCTATAGTATGGTAAAATACGAAAGATTAGACATAACTAAAACTAATTCCACAGTTAATTATTTTTATAATAAATTCAGAGAGTTTCCACATATTAATAAACTAATACCTATATCTAAACATTTCGAAGTTTGTGAAAAAGCATATGAAGCGGTAAGTACTGTATTAGATATTGAAATCCCTGCTGGATTTGACTTTTATAACTCTATAGCAACTAATGTGTTTTTCCTATTAGAGCAACATGGAATTGGAATAGATTATGATAAATTCCTGGAGAACTTTACTCCAAGAGACCCCGTATACAATATTAAGAACAATAAAGTTTTAACCTTTTATAATTTATATAATGCTACTTCCAGACCTACTAATGCTTTCAACAGCGTTAATTTCGCTGCTATACCTAAAAGTGAGCAGCATCGAAACTGTTTCCACCCGACCAATGATTACTTTGTTGAGTTTGATTTTGATGGTTATCACCTTAGGTTACTTTGTAATCAGATTGGATATGAACTTACCCCTGAGTCTGCTCATAAGCAACTAGCAAAACATTACTTTGGAACTGAAGATATTACAGATGAACAGTATATTGAAGCTAAACAAATTAATTTTCAAGCTATATACGGTAAAATACCAGAAGAACATAAAAATTTAAAAATATTTAAATTAATACAGGAATATATTGATAATATGTGGGCAGTCTATAAAGAAACAGGAGTAGTGAGTAATCCTCAATCAGGAAAACCGTTTACTACCAACCTTAAAGACACTCATCCAGCTAAGCTAATGAATTATATGATGCAATCGTTGGAAACCTCAAATAATATTCTTATATTGAAAGAAGTACTGCGATACTTAAGAGATAAAAAGACTAAAATATCGCTTTATACATATGATGCTATCTTATTTGACTTTAGTAAAGAAGACGGCAAAGAGACTTTAAATGAACTGAAAGATATATTAGAAAGTAACAAAAAATATCCAGTTAAATTTAAGTACAATAAAAATTTAGTTTTGTAGAACAGTTTATATTTATAATAAATGCGAGTAGATACGGATTTTTCAGTCGATTATGATTTCGACGACATTTTTTTAAGTGGTGATATGAGTAACAAATTGTTCTGTACGTTTTCGACCCAAGAGAATTTAGATAACGTCCTTACTTCAATACAGGAAAGATATAAGATTATATATAATAAGATCTTTGTACTTTATTCTAAAAGTCAAGATGAATATATATGTACTTATAACGTTGATTTCGGTAATGTCTCAGCTTTCTTAGATAATACTATCTTAGTTCATAGAAAGAAAGAAACAAATACCCTCTACACAATCAATGCTCTAAATACACTCATAAAACAGCTCAATGGCGGACAGCTTGACTCTTCTTACAGAATAAATTGGGCGGATTACAGAAACTGTGTACTTTTAACCAAAGGACCAGAATTAAAAAGGATAAATACTAAATTATTTAACATAATAGAGTTGGATAATTGATTTTTTATTCTTATATTAATAGAGTAATACATTTAAAAATTAGTTATATATGGATATTAATGCAATCAAGGCTAAACTAGATGCCTTAAACAACAACGGTCAGGATAGAGAAAAGACTGACTACTCCAAGATTTTTTGGAAACCACAACTGGGCAAACAAACGTTACGTATTGTACCGTCTGCTTTTGACCCTGCATTTCCTTTTAAGGAATTGAAATTTCACTACGGAATCGGAAAGTATCCGATGGTAGCACTGTCTAACTTTGGTAAGCAAGACCCTATTGAAGAGTTTGTTAAAGAGTTAAGAAAAACGAATGATAAAGATAACTGGTCTCTATCAGGGAAAATCAGTCCTAAAACTAGGATATTTGCTCCAGTAATCGTTAGAGGAGAGGAGGACAAAGGAGTTCGACTTTGGGGATTCGGAATTACTATTTATAAAGCTTTATTAGCTTTAGCAGAAGATGAAGACATCGGAGATTTTACAGATGTAATCAACGGATGGGATATGGTAGTTGAACAAGCTCAAGGTAACCCTTACCCTGAAACTACAGTTAGAATTAAACCTAAACAAACTCCTTTATCAGATAATAACGATTTAGTAGATACTTGGTTAAAAACTCAACCTAATCCAGTAGAGGTGCATAGTCAATATGATTATGACTTTATTAAAAAACAACTTCAAAACTATCTAAACCCAGGTTCAGCAGACGAAACGACTGAAACACCTGCTAAAGATAAACTGCCAGAAAGCTTAGGTCAACAAAAAACTGACTTTACTTTGGAAACAGCTACGGCTGGCAACAAAGACACAGTAAGTAAATTTGATGATCTATTTAACGAATAAACATGGCAAAAAAGAAAGAAGAAGTAAAAGCAAGAGCGACTGCTGCTGTACAGAAGTCGTTTAATTTAGGAAATTTTAAAAAGAAAAAAGGTTTTTCGAATGCTTCCGTAAAGTTTAAAGAACAAGGATGGATTCCTTTATCTAAAGCTTTTCAAGACATTACCTCTCTTCCCGGTATTCCAACTGGTCACATAACTCTTCTGAGAGGACATAGTGATACTGGAAAAACAACAGCTCTAATTGAAGCAGCAGTCAATGCCCAAAAAATGGGTATACTGCCTGTCTTTATCATTACGGAGATGAAATGGTCTTGGGATCATGCTAAAGAAATGGGCTTACAGTTTGAAGAAACTAAAGACGAGCATGGTAATGTTACGGATTACGAAGGACACTTTTTATATGCAGATAGAGGTCAATTAAATACTATCGAAGATGTAGCAGTTTATATTGCTGATCTTATGGACGAACAAGCTAAAGGTAACTTACCTTATGATATGTGTTTCTTCTGGGATAGTATCGGATCTGTACCTTGTGACTTATCAGTACGTTCTAATAAGAACAACAACGAATGGAATGCTGGTGCGATGTCTACTCAATTTGGTAATAATCTTAACCAAAAGATTCTATTATCTAGAAAAGAGAATTCACCATATACAAATACTATGGTAGCTATTAATAAAGTCTGGACTATGAAACCAGAACACCCTATGGGACAACCTAAATTGCAAAATAAAGGAGGTATGTCTATGTGGTACGATGCTACTCTAGTAATTACTTTTGGTAATATCACCAATCCAGGAACTTCTAAAATTAAAGCAATTAAAAATGGTATGCAAGTTGAGTTTGCTAAACGTACTAACGTTCAAGTAGAGAAAAACCATATCGGAGGAGTACAATCTAGAGGTAGAATTGTAATGACTCAACACGGCTTTATTGAAGATGATAAGAAAGCAATTGATAAGTATAGAGATGCTCATAAAGCTCACTGGCTAAAATTAGTTGGATCTGTAGACTTTGATCTTATTGAAGAAGGAGATTTAGAAGAAACACCAATATCTCCTAATTTACTAGATTAATGGCATACGAAAATATACTTAACAATTTAAAAGAGACCCCACCCCGTGAGTTGAACGATCATATCTTGATCGTAGATGCTATGAATATGTTAATTCGTAGTTTCTCTCTTCTCAAGGCGATGAACCCATCAGGCGCACATATCGGAGGCCTGGTGGGCTTCCTTCGCTCTTTAGGGTATGTTACCAGAATATTTGACCCTACCAGAGTAGTTATAGTTTGGGATGGCAAAGGAGGTTCTGCTAATAGAAAGAACATTGACCCTAATTACAAAGCTCAAAGAGCAACCAGTAGAATAACACACTGGGGACTTTACGACAGTAAACAGGAGGAAATGGAAGCTCTTATAGGACAATTGCATAGAACGCAAGACTATCTAGACTGTCTACCAGTACAACAGTTAATGATGGAGAAATTAGAAGCAGATGATATAATAGCATATATTGCAAAAAGAGCTTCAGATAGTAATGTCAAAAAGTGTACGATTATTTCATCAGATAAGGATTTTTTGCAGTTAGTGGACGATACTGTAGAAGTATATGCACCAATAAAAAAGAAAACCTTTACTGAGAGTAATATATTTGATGAACTTAAGGTATTACCAGAGAATTACAACATAGTTAAAGCGTTATTAGGGGATAATTCCGATAATTTAGCAGGAGTAAAAGGATTAGGTATAAAAACTATACTTTCAGAGTTTCCGAAACTAGCTAAAGAACCTAATATGAGTCTAGAGTACGTATACGATATATGTGCTGAAAAATTAGAAGAGAAAAAGTTTAAGAAAATATTTCCTAAGATAATAACGGAATGGGATAGAGTTGAAACAAACTTTAAACTTATGGACTTGAATGTCTCTGATTTGGACGATAAAGAGAAAGAGTATGTTATGGATGTTCTTAGAGCATCACTTCCGGACTTGCAAACAGGTGCTTTTCTAAGGCAGTTAGAGCAGGATAAAATTGAAGGTATTACAAAAAATACCGAAGGATGGTTGGAGAACTTTAGAGGGCTTACAACAGTAAAATAAACTGCTTTTTTAGTAAACATATACACTAAAACAGTTGCTTATTAAATTAAAATTAACTATATTGAAATAAAGGTTATAATATGACATTAAAGAGTTTACAACAATACGGAAAGGGGTTTCAATTAAAAGTTTTAGGGTCATTATTGACAGATAAAACGTTCTTATTAAACGTAAGAGATGTTTTAACTGAAGACTACTTCGATTCAGATGCACATAAGTGGATTATTAACGAAATTATGAGATATTTCGATAATTACCACACTACTGTGACTATGGATGTTTTAAAAGTAGAGCTTCAAAAACTAGATAACGATATCCTTCAAGTAGCCTTAAAAGAGGAATTGAGAAATTCTTATGCTGCTTCCCAAGATGATTTAGAGTACGTTCAAGAAGAGTTTACTAACTTCTGTAAGAATCAAGAAATGAAAGCAGCAATACTTAATTCTGCTGATTTACTTAAAGAAGGTGATTTTGACGGTATCAGAAATGTAGTAGAGAAAGCTATGAAAGCTGGTATGGATAAAAATATTGGACATGAGTATAATAAGGATATAGAAAGTAGATATAGAGAGAACTATAGACCAACTATCCCTACTCCTTGGCCGGTTCTTAACGAAGGGATACAAGGTGGTTTTGGACCAGGAGATTTAGCTATTGTATTTGGTAACCCTGGAGGTGGAAAGAGTTGGACTTGTGTTGCAATGGCTGCACATGCAGTAAAGATGGGTCATAACGTTAATTACTATACTTTAGAATTAGGAGAAGATTATGTCGGTAAACGATTTGATTGTTACTTTACAGGTTACTCTATAGATGAGGTAAATAGCCATAGAAAAGACGTACAGAAAAAAGTAGACGGCTTGAAAGGTAAACTTATAGTAAAAGAATACCCACCTAAAGGAGCAACTGTTAATACTATAAAATCTCATATACAGAAATGTATAGATATGGAACATAAACCAGATTTGATTGTTATTGATTATGTTGATTACTTAAGAGCTCCCTCTAAAGGTAAATTCTCAGAACGTAAAGATGAAATTGACGATGTATTTATCGCTACTAAAGGATTAGCTAAAGAATTCCAGATACCAGTAATTACTCCTTCTCAAGTAAATAGAATGGGTGCTAAGGATTCTGTAATTGAAGGAGATAAAGCTGCTGGTTCGTATGATAAAATGATGGTAGCAGATATGTGTTTCTCTTTATCTAGAATGAAGGAAGATAAAGTGCTAGGTACAGGTCGATGGCATGTTATGAAAAATAGATACGGTATGGACGGTATGACGTATAACCTTAAGATGGATACTAATAATGGACATATTGAATTCGAAGGAAAAGCTGATATGGAAGATCTAGAGCCTAATGCTAATGGCGTTACTTCTACTCATAAAGAGCTTGCAAAGAAATTTTTTAGTGTAGAACAAAGTAATAATGAATAAGAGGCATATTTATAAAAGTATCCTCAAGATCTTTCTGACTGACTCTTGGGGATTCATTGTCTCAACAACCTAATAATATATAAAGATATATGAGTTTACTTAAAGAAAGGATAGTTTACAAACCGTTTGAATATCCACAAGCATACGATTACTGGTTAAAACAACAACAAGCTCATTGGCTGCATACAGAAGTGCCGATGGCGAACGACGTAACTGATTGGAAGTCTAATATGAAAGACAACGAAAAGAACGTCGTAGGGCAAATATTAAAAGGTTTTGCACAAACTGAAACAATAGTAAACGACTACTGGTCTACTTTAGTAACAAAGTGGTTTAGAAAACCAGAAGTTATAATGATGGGAACTACTTTAGGTTCTAGTGAAACTATCCATGCTGAAGCATACTCTTTATTAAACGAACAATTAGGCTTAGATAATTTTGCTGAATTTATGGAAGATGAAGCTACTATGGCTAAGATAGAATCGTTAATGAATGTAAGAGATAATCATGACGGTACCCCTAATTGGCATGAAAGAGCTAAGTCTTTAGCAATTTTTTCTGCGTTTACCGAAGGTGTGAATCTTTTTTCTTCCTTTGCTGTATTATTATCCTATAAAATGCGTAACTTACTTAAAGGGGTAGGTCAAATAGTAGAATGGTCCGTAAGAGATGAATCTCTACATTCAGATGCAGGCTGTTGGTTATTCAGAACTCTAATGGAAGAACATCCAGAATTTAAAACTCCTAAACTTATAACTGAGATAGAGGAAGCAGCACATTTAGCTTTAAAATTAGAGTTTGACTTTATTGATAAGGTATTTGAAATGGGTGACTTAGAGAATCTAAGCAAGGCAGAGTTAAAGAATTTTATCAAACATAGAGTTAATACTAAAATGGGAGATCTGGGCTTAGATCCAATTATTCCATCATCTGATATTGATAAAGGAGCTTTAAAAACAATGAAATGGTTTGATGCAGTTATAGCTGGTAAACAACAGACAGATTTCTTTGCAAGCAGAGTTACAAATTACAGTAAAGGTCATATCGACTGGTCTAACGCATTTTAAAAAAAACTTATGAGCATAATTGTAGATACTTCCTCCTGGGAATCAGGTAAGGATTACCCAGAGTGGATGAATGAAATATCAATTGCTACTATATCTAAAGGATACCTTTTAGCAGATGAAACACCAAAAAAAGCTTTTAGAAGAGTTGCTTCCACAATAGCAAGAAGGTTAGATAGACCGGATATGGAAAATAAGTTCTTTAGGTATATGTGGAAAGGTTGGTTAAACCTGGCTTCACCAGTTTTATCTAATACTGGAACTGATAAAGGACTACCAATCTCCTGTTTTGGTATTGATACTCCTGACTCTATTAGAGGAATCGGGTTAACTAATGCAGAACTTATGAGATTAACTTCTCTAGGAGGTGGTGTTGGAATCGGTTTAGGGAAAGTCAGAGGAAGAGGTGAAAAAATAGGAAACGGAGTTGGTCAATCAGAAGGTATAGTACCTTGGGCTAAAATTTACGATTCTACTATCATAGCAACTAATCAAGGAGCAGTTAGAAGAGGAGCTGCATCAGTAAACTTAGACATCAATCACCCAGATATAGAGGAGTACCTAGAAATACGTAGACCCAAAGGAGACCCTAACAGACAGTGCCTCAATTTGCATCAATGTGTAAATATAGATGATGCTTTTATGCAACGTTTAGAACATAGAGATGCAGAAGCAATGGAATTATGGATAAAGATTCTTAAATCTAGAATGGAAACCGGAGAACCATATATTATGTTCGGTGATACAGTAAATAATGCAAATCCATTAGCATATAAGAAAAATAATCTAGATGTTTCTATGACTAATATTTGTTCTGAAATTACTTTACATACTGATGAAGAACATAGCTTTATATGTTGCTTATCTTCAGTTAATCTTACCAAATACGATGAATGGAAAAACTCAGATTTAATTGAGACCGCAGTTTATTTTCTAGACGGAGTATTAGAAGAATTTTTAGCTAAGACATCTGGTAGAGATTCCCTTATTAGAGCTCATAGATCTGCAAAGAAAGGTAGAGCAATAGGGTTAGGAGTTTTAGGTTGGCATACGTTACTTCAAAACGAAAGAATACCATTTGCTTCAGTAGCTGCTACATCATTAACTCACCAGATATTTTCAGATATTAAGCAAAAAGCAGAAAATGCTTCTAGAAAATTAGCAAATGAATATGGAGAGCCACTATGGTGTAAGGGGACTGGAATGAGAAATACACATTTAATAGCAGTAGCTCCTACAGTATCTAATAGTACTATAGCCGGAGGAGTTTCTGCGGGAATCGAACCTGTACCTGCTAATGTTTATACTTTTAATTCTGCAAAAGGTACTTTTATCAGAAAGAATTCTGCTTTAGAAAGTTACTTAGAAGAATCAGGTCATAACACAGAAGAAGTATGGGATGAAATTATGAAAGACAGAGGTTCAATTGCTAACCTACCTGAAGATATCATGCCAGCGGAAGATAAACCTATATTTTTAACCTTTGCAGAAATTAACCAACTTCAATTGATTGAGCAAGCTTCTGCTAGACAGAAATACATAGATCAAACACAATCTTTAAATTTAGCATTTGACCCAACAGATAGTCCTAAGTTTATCAACGAAGTACATCAAGCAGCATGGAGGTTAGGAGTTAAAACTCTATATTACCTAAGAACAGATTCAGTAATCAATGGAGATATAGGAAGCAGGACTTCTACAGATTGTTTAAGTTGTGACGGATAAATAATTAATAATAGTTGGTTAATACAATTAAATTTCATATATTACAATATGGTACAAGCAATAAAATTTTACGCAGATTGGTGCGGACCTTGTAAAGTCTATAATAAAGTATGGACTAAGGTAGAAAGTGAATTAAATGAAAAAGTTGAGTTCAAAAGTATTAATATAGAAAAAGATACTTCGGGTTTAGCAGCAGAGTATAAAGTTAGATCGATACCTTTTACAGTTATTATAAATGAAGAGGGTAAAGCTACAACTAAAACAGGGCTGATAAAAGAAGAAGAACTCAAAGAATTATTAAAATAAGTAATCAATAAAATAAGTTATATAAATGTTACGTAAACCAGATTCAATCCCTGCTAACGATACTATCGTTCAGGACCCCAGTATGGAACCTTTCTTCATTAGTAAATCTTCAACAGGAGGTTATACCGTATATGAAAGAGTAACCAAAGGAGAGAATAATACAGAGTATATTAAAACTGTATGTTACCCTGCTAATTTTTCTTACGCTCTTAAAAAAGTTGCAGAAGAAAAGTTAAATCAAAAGAAAAGTTATAGTTCTATAAAAGAGTATGTTAATACATACGAAAATATCAGTAAAACTATGACTAATATAATTAATATCTAGCGTTAGCCTATACGCAAAATACCTGGCAAAAATTAAATAA